>ENA-OXEE01000498-OXEE01000498.1-human-gut-metagenome-genome-assembly--contig:-NODE-498-length-18915-cov-17.8922_pt1 | contig 18915 bp, 15 predicted proteins | sample MGYA00249824_ERZ652242 | MGnify/ENA primary metagenome ERZ652242 (study PRJEB26925, sample SAMN05826943) | human gut metagenome | biome: ENVO:2100002; feature: ENVO:00000062; material: ENVO:00002003... | reverse complement strand
GCGCGGTTTTATATTGTCTGTGAAGAGGTGCCATTAGGGACACCAGAAAGTCCGCCCATTGTCTCCGGTGTGTCGGACATGCACCCGTCGGATTGTCCAAACGTGGAAGAGACACGGAATCCGATGCAAACATTCAGCCGGAAGAAATGCTCGCATTTTTTTCCAACGAATATTCTATCTGCATTTCCACATGAAATCCCGAAGAGTGTTTCTGATAATATTACTTATCACTCCCAAGAGATCTATGCTTATCGCGGCAATTCCTTTTTTAATCGAGGCTTACAGCAGCTGGATTCCGCTCTTTTCGCATGCCTGCATCATCTCATCCGGCCACAGGGAGGACTGCACCTCGCCGATGTGCGCCTTGCGCAGGAAAAACATACAGATACGGGACTGACCGATACCGCCACCGATGGTGTAAGGAAGCTCGCCGTCGATGATCGCCTTCTGGAACGGAAGCTTCGCGCGGTCTTCACAGCCTGCCTTCTTAAGCTGGGACAGCAGGGCTTTTTTGTCCACGCGGATTCCCATGGAAGAAAGCTCAAGGGCAATGTCAAGTACCGGATAGTATACAAGAATGTCCGCATTTAACGACCAGTCGTCGTAATCCGGTGCACGTCCATCGTGCGGTTCGCCGTTTTCCAGTGTATCGCCGATCTTTAAGATGCACACGGCACCTTTGGTCTTGGTGATGTAGTATTCGCGCTCCTTCGGCGTGTTGTCCGGGAACATCTCCGCCAGCTCTTCCGTCGTGACGAAAAAGATGTCGTGCGGCAGGATCTCCTCGATGTAATCGTACTGGATCGCCATGTATTTTTCGGTCTTGCGCAGGCATTTGTATACGGTGTTCACCGTTTCCTTCAAGGTGTCGAGCGTGCGCTCCTCCTGCTTGATGACTTTCTCCCAGTCCCACTGATCCACGAAGATGGAGTGGATATTGTCGGTAATCTCATCACGCCGGATGGCGTTCATGTCGGTGTAAAGACCCTCCCCGTAAGAAAAACCGTATTTTTTGAGCGCGTAGCGCTTCCATTTGGCGAGCGACTGAACGACCTCGGCGGTTCTGCCGTTCTGCTCCTTGATATCGAAGGTGACCGGGCGCTCCACACCGTTTAAGTTGTCGTTGAGACCGGACAGCGGGTCTACAAACAGAGGGGCGGATACACGGGACAGATTCAGGCGCAGTGCAAGCAGTCCCTGGAAAAAGTCCTTGACCGTCTTGATCGCAATCTGTGTATCATGCAAATTCAATTCAGAATGATAATCTTTTGGAATGATTAAATTGTCCATCTGGGGTTCTCCTCTCTTGTGTACGCAAAAGCGTAGACATTAACCTAAATAATTATAGCACAGGGCAGTTCATTTTCAAGAAAAGATACAGGTATTTGAAAAATAATACGTGTATACAATTTAGACCGGCAGCGTGTTTGGAAATGGTACAAACATACAACTTCAGGGCGGGAATCCGTCGATAGCTGTTGACAGTAATATGTAAAAATGAGAAAATATTAACAAGATTATTATGCAATTATCATAGAATCTGTGGTATTACAAGAGAAAAGGAGTTGAGGCACATGCAAAAGGAAAAAGGAATCGTATCGATTAAAGTTAAGCTTTTAGGTGTGATCGTTCCGGTTGTCATTGTCAGCATTCTGGTGCTCGTACTGATCGCCTACCGCACGTCGGCAGGACTGATTGAGAGCTATTCCGAGAATCTGCTGGAGTCATCGGTGGAGAATCAGGCGTCGCAGATTGAGGGCTGGCTGGAGCAGAATATCGGGGCGTTCCAGATAGCGAAGACAACGATAGAGAACACGAAGCCGGACGATAAGGAATTACAGACCATGCTGGATTCTTACTATAATTATAACTCGAATTATCCGGAGGGACTTTACATCGCGGATGAGACCGGAAAGCTCTGGAAAGCGTCGGATTCGGCGATGAGTGAGTCGGATCCTGTCAACAGTGTCTGGTATCAGGAGGGACTGACCAGAGTCAATATGGCGATCGGATCTTCCTATGTTAATTCAGAAGGCGTCAGCGTCATCAGTGCATCCGGCATTTTAAATGACGGCAGCGGCAAGATGAAAGTCATCTCAGCGGATATGACGCTCGACCGCATTTCCGTCATTGTAAATGCGTTTATCAAGATGAAGAATGCGGAGGCTATCCTTGTGGACAAGGATACGGCGACGATTCTGGCAAGCCGTGATTCTGCGAAGATTTCCACGACGCTCGGCAGCGACGGCAGCAGTGTATTCGAGCAGAGCGTAGCAGCGAAGATTGCGGATCGTGATTACAGCTTTTCCACATTGGACGGCAATATGACCGTGTTCAAGGAGGTATCCGGAACCAACTGGATTCTGGTTTCCTATATTCCGACCAGCATTGTACTGGCAGACCTTGCGAACCTCAGGAATCTGATGATTCTGATCAGTGTGATCTCCATTTTGATTCTGTGTGTGGTAATTGAGCGCACAACGCACGTTGTGATCGCACCTGTCCGCAAGCTGACGAACGTCATCAGGGCGATGACGGACGGCGACTTTACCGTATCGGTCAAGAGCAGCGGCAATGATGAGATTGCGCTTATGAGCCGCAGTGTGGAGCGCTTCATCACATCCATGAAGCAGATGATTGCGTCCATGGGAGACATTTCCGGAAAACTGGGAACGCAGGCAGATGCGAGCGACAGTGTGTCCCGAGAGATGCAGTCGGCGGCGAATGTCCAGTCCCAGTCCATGAGCGAACTGAATATGACGGTGGATCAGCTGTCCGTTTCCGTCAATGAGATTGCAGACAATGCGACCAAGCTTGCCGGCGTGGTTGCGGACACGAAGGACGACAGCGTGAATGTCGGCAACAAGATGCGTGAGACTGTCGAAGTATCCCAGAAGGGACGCGAGGATATGGAGCATGTCGGTGAGGCGCTTGAGAATATCCGCATTTCCATCCAGAATCTGGAAGCGGCGGTAAATAAAGTAGGTACAGCATCCGGTGAGATTGTTGAGATTGTACAGCTGATCGGAAATATTGCGGAGGAGACCAACCTCCTGTCCTTAAACGCTTCCATTGAGGCAGCAAGAGCGGGCGAGGCAGGACGAGGATTCGCAGTCGTCGCTTCTGAGATCGGAACGCTTGCAAGCAACAGCACCGCATCGGTAGAGCACATTTCAAAGCTCATCCATGAGGTCAATGAACTTGTGGCGGATGCAGTACGTCAGGCAGGCGACAGCGCCGACAATATCAATGAGAGCAGCGGATTGATTCATACGGCAATCGATACCTTTGATAAGATTTATGACAACATTCAGCAGACAAGCGCGCTGATCGACCAGATGGTGGACAAGATCAACAAGGTAGATGAAGTAGCGACCAACGTGGCGGCAATTTCCGAGGAGCAGGCGGCAAGCTCAGATGAGATTCTTGCAACATCAGAGTCCATGCTGACGCAGGCAAAAGGAATTGCAGAGAACAGTGAGAACGTGGCAAAAGAATCCAGAAGCCTGACAGAGTCGTCCATACAGCTGGCGGATCAGGTTAAGCTGTTTCGTATTTAAGGGGGTATCAGATATGAAGAGATTGATGAGTGCGGTACTGGTAGCTGCTCTGGGAGTGACATGCCTCGGAGGCTGCCAGGCCGGCAGCAGTGGAGGAGATACCGCGGTAAACGGCAAGGGCGTCCGGATTTATGTCTCGCTGTCACAGGCGGATACATTCCGTAATACACTGATTGATGCGGCGAAGAAGACGGCCGAGGCGAGCGGAGCTGAGATTGCGGTGTACGATGCGGAGAATTCCATCGAGAATCAGGTGGCGCAGATCAAACAGGCGGTTGCGGAAGATTACGATGTGATCATGTGCGGTCCGGTAGACGCGGACACAGCGCTGGAACTGGAGGCGCTGGCAGAAGGCATTCCGATCGTCTTTTACAACAGCTGCCCGGATGCATCGGTGCTGGAGCCGGACAAATACATTTATGTGGGATCGGATGAGGGAGTTGCAGGACAGTATCAGGCAGAATATATTCTGGATCAGATGAGTGACAAGGACGAGATCAATGTGGTACTCTTAAAGGGACCGAAGAATCATTCCGCAACCAAGGGAAGATCCGAGGAGTTCAAAAATACGCTTAAGGCATCCGGCAAGAAGATCAACGTCGTGTTTGAGGATAACGCAGACTGGGAGCAGGGAATTGCAGAAGATTATTTCGATCTGTTCCTGCAGACAGGCAAGCAGTTTGATGCGGTGGTATGCAACAATGATACCATGGCGCTTGGAGTCATCGATTCCTGCAAGAAGAATGGCATATCGGGAGTACCGGTTCTTGGAATTGACGCGACAGCAGATGGCTGTGCGGCAATCCAGGCGGGGGATATGGCATTTACCGTATACCAGTCGGGAAGCGGACAGGGTGAGGCGGCTGTCAAGGCGGCAATCGCACTCGGTTCCGGAGGAACGACGCAGGGAATGGAAGGCCTGTCGGACGACGGACTTTACGTCTGGGTACCGTTTGAGAAGGTGGACAGTTCCAATGTGGCAGATTATCAGTAATAGAGAGGGAAGAGGGCATCAGTGCGGTCTGCACTGATGCCGTTTTGGTGTAAGAGAATGGAATATACGCATGTGACACATACGTTTGGACCTGTTTATGACGATGCATCCCGGATTCTGATTCTGGGATCCTTTCCGTCTGTAAAGTCGAGAGAACAGCAGTTTTATTACGGTCATCCGCAGAACCGTTTCTGGAAAGTGCTGGCAGCGGTCTTTGAGGATACGCTGCCGGAGACGATTCCGCAGAAAAAGGCGTTTTTGTTAGAACACCATATTGCGCTGTGGGATGTCATTGCCTCCTGTGACATTGCAGGATCATCGGACAGTTCGATCCGCAATGTGACGGCGAATGACATGGAAGTGATCTTAAAGACGGCGGACATCCGGCGCATCTGTGCCAACGGGGATACGGCGTACCGCCTGTTTTCTAAATATTGTCTGACCGCGGAGATGCCGGAAGTAAAGAAGCTGCCGTCTACGAGTCCTGCCAATGCCGCATGGAATTTAGAGCGGCTGACACAGTGCTGGGCGCAGGAACTTTTGCTGTAAGAAAAAGAGAGGGAAAAGGAGGTGTGAGACATATGAAAAAGAATGAGATGACATGGCAGGTGATGCTCATTGAGGCAGTCGGTATCGTATCGGCGATCGCCTATCTCGGGTTACAGATCTATTACGGGATCGCGTTCCACGTCAATCCGGTGAACCTGATGATGAATCTTGTGTTTATGATTCTGGTATATGTGGGTCTGACCCTCCTTGCCGTCTACCCGGAACGTGTGAACCGATTGACAAGGGAGGTATGCAGCGGTAAGATCAGACAGTATACGCTTCGGATGGTTCGGATGGTCAAGCTTGTCTTTGTGGAGGGACTTTTATTCACCAGCGTCTGTGATGCGCTCGGGAAAGAATTAAAACAGGGATACAGCCTGATTATCGTGGTATTGATTGCAGCGATTGCGGTGTATTATGAGGGAAGGATCATACACATTCTGAAGCAGAATAACAAAAGATAGAAAGGCATCTGCAATGACAAAGGATATGACGGAAGGAGCGATACCGCATCTTCTGGTAGGTTTTACAATTCCACTTGTTCTCGGAAATCTGTTTCAGCTTCTCTACAATGCGGTCGACAGTATGATTGTCGGAAAATTTGTGGGGGAGACGGCGCTTGCCGCGGTCGGTACGAGCAGTCCGCTGATGACGCTTGCGATTCTGTTTATCAGTGGCATGTGCATGGGAGCAGGCGTTCTGATGGGAATGCACTACGGCGCAAAGGATTATGATGTCCTGGAGCGGCAGATCAGTTCGACCATGATCGGCGGGCTGATGTTTTCCGTCCTGCTTTCAGCCGTCTGCGTTTTTCTGACGCCGTGGCTGCTTCGGCTGATAAGGACGCAGGAGGAAGTGCTTCCGATTGCTACGGGGTACCTCCGCATTATTTTCTGCGGACTGATCTTTACGTTTATTTACAACTTTTATGCGAGCACATTGCGGGCACTTGGCGACAGCAGATCGCCGCTTTATTTTCTGATGATCAGCGCTGCACTCAATGTGGCGGGAGACCTGTTTTTCGTGGTGGTGCTAGGCTGGGGCAGCAACGGATGTGCCTTTTCGACGGTGCTAAGCGAGGCACTCTGCTGTCTGCTGTGCGGGCTATACATTAAGAAAAAGATAAAGATTCTCTGCCTGGGGCGCAAGTGGCGCGTGTTTGACCGGAGGTTATTTTATAAGACGGTGCAGTTTGGCTGGGTGAGCGCCATGCAGCAGGCGACGGTACAGCTCGGCAAGATCGGAATCCAGGCGATTGTCAATACAATGGGAATCTCTGTCATGGCGGCGTTTGCAGTCGTAAACCGCATTGATGATTTTGCCTACACTCCGGAGCAGAATATCGCCCATGCGATGACCGCGCTGCTGGCACAGAACAAAGGTGCCGGCAAAAAGGAGCGGATCCGGGAGGGATTCCGCTGCGGGCTGTGGATCGAGATGATCTATGCGCTCTTTATCTGTGTGGTCTGCTTTGTGTTTGCGCGTCCGCTGATGAAACTGTTTGTGACGGATGAGGAGGTGATCTCCCTGGGAGTGATCTATCTGCATGCGATTGCGGCGATGTATTTTCTGCCGGCGGCTACAAACGGGATTCAGGGATATTTTCGCGGAATGGGCGACCTCAGGGTGACGCTCATCAGCAGTTTTATCAACATGGGAGTGCGGGTGGCGGCAGCCGTTCCGCTGGTATTTTCCATGAAGCTTGGAATTGTGGCACTGCCGGTTGCCTACCTGATCGGATGGCTGGCAATGCTGGCGGCGGAGACACCACTGCTTTTCCGCCGGAAAGAGTGAGCGGGAGGCGGTTGCTTTTTCCTGCTTTACAAAGAAAAATGATAATGATAGAATACCCATAGGTGTTTTTTGTTCGGAAGACACAAAGGGAGGAAGCGTTTATGGCAAACCTGTTTCAGCTTTTACTGGCGCAGATTCACCCCAGACAAGGAAGACCTGCAGGAGAGCCGGAACGGGCGGAGGGATATAAGACACACCCGAAGCGCGAGAGCAATAATAAGGTTCGGGAGACCAGGGTTTTAGAGACCGGGGAGAGCACGCAGGAACGGGAAAGGATACAGACAGAAGTGGAAAAGGAAGATTTCTTATTAAGTCAGATCGACGAGTTTCGTGAGAAGGCGAAACAGCTGCAGGATCTGCTTGCAGCGAAGGAGAATAAGGTACAGGAACTGCAGTCGATTGTCAACGAGCGGGAAGGCAAGGCCGAGGAGTGGCAGCACATTCTGGTGGAGCGCCAGGAGGAAGCTGACAAGATCGTGACAGAGTTCACGAAGAAGGTCGATGATCTGGCAGACCGTGTGACAGCGAAGATGACCGAGATTGAGACAAGCATCTCGGGGCAGGTTGCGGAGGTAAAGCGTGCGAGCGAGGAGCAGCTTGCATCGAACCGCAAGCTGAATGAGGATCAGATTGCTGCAAATAAAAAGCTTTCCGAGGAGCAGCTTGCGACAAACAAGCAGTTTTTGGAGGAGCAGGCAATCGCGAACAAGAAGCTTTCCGAGGGACAGATCGCCGAGGTCAAGGCGCTGCTTGAGAATGCGACAGCACAGCTGGAATCCATCAAGACAGATCTCTCCGAGAAGGTACATTCGGAGAACGTGAAGTGCTACCGCAACATTCAGGATCTGTTCAACGAATTTGATTCCAAGATCGAGAAGATGGACGAGATGGAGCAGGGAGTCGGATCGGTGAAGGGATATGTCAAATGCCTTTCCTGGTTTGCAATTCTGAATTTTGTTGTTCTGATCGGATTCATCCTGTATTCTCTCGGTGTGTTTAATTTTTAGCTTTAAGGAATAGAAGATCATATGAGTACAGAATCAAAGAAAGTGTGGGTCGTGGGGCATAAGAATCCGGATACGGATTCGATATGCGCCGCGATTTCTTATGCATATCTGAAAAACCAGAGCGGGGACAAGAAGACTTATGTGGCAAAGCGTGCGGGCGCGGTGAATGAGGAGACCCGCTACGTATTAGAGCGCTTTGGCGTGGAGGAACCGCCGCTTGTGAGCTATGCCGGTGCACAGATCAAGGATATCAATATCCGCAAGACGGCCGGTGTCAGCAATCAGATTTCGCTGAAACGGGCATGGGAGCTGATGAAAAAGCTGGAGGTTGTAACGCTTCCGGTCACCAATCAGTTCGGCAAGCTGGAAGGTGTGATCGTCACCAAGGATATTGCGACGTCCTACATGGACGTGCTGGACAACTGCGTGCTCTCAAAAGCGCGCACACAGTACAAGACGATTGCGGAGACGATCGACGGTGAGGTCTACGCCGGGAATGAGCATGCACATTTTGTGCGCGGAAAAGTTGTGATTGCAACCTCCAACCCGGAATACATGGCGGATTATATCGAGGACGACGATCTGGTGATCTTAGGCGACCGCGAGGAGGCGCAGATGCAGGCGATCCGGTCGAACGCGAGCTGCATCATCATCGGCGGCGGTCTCGAGGTGGCGGAAGAAGTCAAAAAGCTTGCGGAGAAGCGGGACTGCGTGATTATCACAACGCCGTTCGACACATTTTCCGTGGCGCGTCTGATCAATCAGAGTATGCCGATCAAGCAGTACATGACCAGACGGGAGCTCGTCACGTTTGACATTGACGATTATGTGGACGACGTCAAGGATGTCATGTCGCGGGTGCGCCACAGAGATTTCCCGGTGCTCGGCTCAAACGGCAACTACGTCGGAATGATTTCCAGACGTAACCTCATGAATATGCAGAAAAAACAGATCATTCTTGTCGACCACAACGAGAAGTCACAGGCGGTGGACGGAATCGGAGAGGCGGAGATCTTAGAGATCATCGACCATCACAGACTGGGAAGCTTAGAGACCGTATCGCCGGTTTATTTCCGGAATCAGCCGCTCGGCTGTACCTCGACAATTATCTATCAGATGTATCAGGAGCAGAGGGTGGAGATTCCGAAAGAGATCGCGGGACTTTTGCTCTCGGCGATCATTTCCGACACGCTGATGTTCCGCTCGCCAACCTGTACACCGTTTGACAAGGGCGTTGCAAAGCGGCTCGCAGAGATTGCGGACGTGGATATTGAGGATCATGCAAAGAAAATGTTCCGCGCCGGAAGTGATTTCAAGAACAAGACGACCGAAGAGATTTTCTATCAGGATTTCAAGATTTTCCACACGGAAGACTGTGATTTCGGTGTTGCCCAGATCAGCGCCATGAGCGGAGAGGAATTAGAACAGATCGGAGAACAGCTCCGCCCGTTCCTGCCGCAGGTGCTCGGCGAGAAGCGTTTAAATATGGTATATGTCATGCTGACGTATATTTTGGAGGAATCTTCCAAGATTATATTTGCGGGGGAGGATGCCGGAAAAATTCTGGCGCATGCGTTCAAGAAGCAGGAGGATGCGGATGGCATCCTGTTGGACGGCATTATCTCACGTAAGAAACAGATGATACCTACACTCATGAATGAGATGTCAGAGCGAGCGTAGCTCGCTCTGTGAGCATAGCCCGCTCTGTGAGCATAGCCCGCTCTGTGAACATAGCCCGCTCTGCGGGCATGGCTTAAAGGCTTTGGCGGTAATCCCTCGGGGATTCCCCAAAGCTTTTTTTGTATGCTCTCGAGAAGGTCGAGTAATTCTGAAAGCCGCAGGAATAGCATACTTCCGTGATCGGCGTACCGGCGGCGATCAGCTCTTTGGCGAGAAACAGCCGCTTGGTGAGCAGATAGCCGCCGATGGTGTAGCCGGTCTGCTCCTTGAACGTGTGCATCAGGTAGGAGCGGCTTAAGTAAAAGCGGGAGGCCAGGTCATCAATCGAGAGATCCTCGGTCAGATGAGCGTTTAGATAGGTGAGAATCGAGAGAATCTTCTCGTTGGAAGCGGAGTCTCCCACAAATTCAATGTGGTGGTGCAGGGCGGCGCGGTTGAGCTGAATCATAAATTCCAGAAATAAAAGCCGGTGACGCAGCGCCGCAGCATAGTCGTCGTCGTTTAGGGAGGCGTCCAGCGCGCGGATGGAGGCGCCAAGCCTGCCGCCCTTGGAATCCTGCAGACGGAGGATGTGTGCCTGCTCGCGGTACGCCTGCTTAAAGCAGAAGGAGAGATCGCAGTCTTCCCCGGCGTACTCCGTAAGAAAATCCGGGGAGACATATAAAATGATGCGCTCGTAGGGAAGATCCGAGTGGATCTCGGGTTTGTGCACTTCCCCGGCATTGACCAGGACAATATCGCCCGGGGCAAGCTGGTAGGTGCGCCCCTCAATACAGTAGGTCACGTCACCGCCGAGAAGAATCAGGATCTTGTGAAAATCGTGATAGTGGTAGTGAAACTCCCGGCGGGAAGTATCTTTTAAATGAAACATCTTAAAGCTGGTGGTTAAGTATCCGACCTTTTTGTATTCCGGCATCGCGTGCGTCCTCCTTTTTCTATTACTGTATTATAAAAAAGCACTTTTTGCAATATAAAAAGCACTTTGAGACTATATATTATAAAAAGTGTTTTGTATAATAGTTGTATATGAGGAAACGCATGTCCAAACAGATGGAGGAAAATAATATGAAAAATTTCAGTAATTATACCGATTTTGATACAAAGGAAAATCTGCATTTCGAGTCCAAGGCCGTGCACGGCGCGCTGGGAACGGAACCGCTCACCGGAGCAGTCAGCATGCCGATCTTCCAGGCGGCGACATTCCGCCATCCGGAGCTTGGCGAGTCGACCGGCTTTGCATACAGCCGTCTCGAGAATCCGACCAGACAGGAATTAGAGCGCACGATGGCAATTCTTGAGGGCGGAATCAAGGGATTCGCATTTTCCAGCGGACAGGCGGCAAACATGGCTGTCTTTTCCCTGTTGAATCCGGGCGAGCACGTCATTTTATCGGATGATATTTACGGCGGAACCTTCCGCATTATTGGGGACGTTTTTGGAAAATACGGTATTGAGCATACCTATGTAGACATGTCGGATCTGGATGAGGTGAAGGCGGCGATCCGACCGAATACGAAGATGTTTTTCATTGAGACACCGACGAACCCGATGATGAAGGTGGCGGACATCCACGCAGTCTCTGAGATCGCAAAGAGCGTGAATGCACTCACGGTGGTGGATAACACGTTTCTGACCCCGTATTTCCAGAAGCCGCTTACGCTTGGCGCGGATATTGTCACACACAGCTCCACAAAATATCTGGGAGGACACAACGACACCATCTCTGGCATTGTGGTAATAAAAGACAACGAGGAGATCGCCGATCAGATCCATATTCATATGAAGTCCCACGGAAGTCAGCTCGCGCCGCTGGACAGCTGGCTGGTGCTGCGCGGAATCAAGACGCTGGCAGTCCGCATGGATCGTCACAATGAAAATGCGATGAAGGTTGCCGAGTGGCTCCGCACACAGCCGAAGGTGAAAAAAGTCTACTATGTCGGCTTTGCGGATCACAAGGATTATGAGGTGACGAGAAAGCAGACCACGGGATTCGGCGGTATGATTTCCTTCACCGTGGATAGCTTTGAGACAGTGAAGAAGATCTTAAAGGGCGTAGACATGATTATGTTCGCGGAGAGTCTCGGCGGAACGGAGACTCTCATCACATATCCGACGACACAGACACATGAGGACACGCCGGCAGACATCAAGGAGAAGCTCGGTATCACCGACTGCTTCCTTCGCATGTCAGTGGGAATTGAGAACGTAGAGGATATCATTGCCGATCTGGATCGCGCAATGAACGGCTGATAAAGGAGATTGGTGAGAAGATGCGATTTACAAAGATGCAGGCATTTGGCAATGACTATGTGTATATTGATGCGATTCATCAAGAATTAAAGAATCTGCCGGAGTTGGCGCGGTTTGTCAGTGACCGTCATTTTGCAATCGGTTCGGACGGAATGGTACTGATCTGTCCGTCCGAGAAAGGGGACTTCCGTATGCGGATGTTCAACCCGGATGGTACGGAGGGGGAAATGTGCGGCAACGCTCTGCGCAGCGTCGGAAAATATGTATACGATCACAGGTTGACGGACAAGACAGATCTTGTGATCGAGACACTTGGCGGAATGCAGCATCTGACCCTCACCGTGACCGACGGGCTGGTATCGAATATCCGCGCGGACATCGGTGAGCCGAGACTGTCCACCGCAGTGATTCCGGTAGTCACGGAGCTGCCCGAGTTCGTGGAGCAGCCGGTGCAGGTGCTTGACCGGACATTCCACATCACGGCGGTATCCTGGGGGAATCCGCACTGCGCCATGTATGTGGATTCTGTGGCAGATCTGGATGTGGAAGGCTATGGAAAGACGATTGAACATATGACATCCATTTTCCCGAATAAGACGAATGTGACATTCGTGGAATTTGTGCGGAAGGATTACATCAAGATCCGCGAGTGGGAGAGAGGAACCGGCGAGACGATCGGATGCGGGACAGGCTGTGCGACGGCGGTTGTGGCAGGCGTCCTCACCGGACGGACAGACCGGAAAGTGACGGTCGAGCAGATCGGCGGACCGCTTTTCATCGAGTGGGATGAGAAGACGAATCATCTGTTCATGACGGGACCTTCCCACACGGTATTCGAGTCGGAAATCGACGCGTCACACATCATCGGATAAGAGGCGCAGATAAGCAGCAGTGCATAAGATGCGCGATTGTGGCGCAGGAATGGAGATAAAATGAAGTTAAGGGAACTTTGCAGTGAATTCAAATACGAGTGTCTCTCGGGAAGCATGGATGTCGATGTGCGGGATGTCATCTATGATTCCCGGAAGATTACAGAAGGAACGGTGTTTGTCTGCATGGTGGGAGCTGTGACGGACGGACATAAATACATCCCGGATGCGGTGAAAAAGGGTGCGTCGGCGATCGTTGTCGAGCGTGCCGATGAGGCGCAGCAGATTCCGGATCAAATCACGGTCATTCAAGTGGAATCAGCCAGACGTGCGCTTGCCTACATGTCGGCGGCGTTGTTCGGACATCCGGACCGTAAGCTGGTCACGATCGGCATTACAGGTACAAAAGGAAAGACGACGACGACTTACATGATCAAGAGCGTGCTTGAGATGGCGGGGAAGAAGGTCGGACTGATCGGAACGATCGGCGCGATGATCGGTGATGAGCACATCCCATCGAAAAATACGACGCCGGAGTCCTATGAACTTCACCGGATGTTTGCGGCTATGGTGGAAGCCGGATGCGAGTATGTGGTTATGGAGGTGTCCTCACAGGGATTGAAGCTGGACCGCACGGCGGGCATCTTGTTTGATTACGGCGTATTTACCAACCTTTCCCCGGATCACATCGGACCGGCGGAGCATGAGTCGTTCGAGGAGTATCTGTACTGCAAGAGTCTTCTGTTCCGGCAGTGCCGTGTCGGCATCGTCAATGCGGATGATCCTCACTGGGAGGAGATTTTAAAGGGACACACCTGTCAGGTGCGCACATTTTCCGCAGAGGGAAATGATGTGAAAGACCAGGTGGTGGATCTGTTTGCGTCGGACATCGGTTATATCAACGAGGGCGGCAGACTCGGCATGCATTTTACCGTGAGCGGCTGCATGGACTGCAAGGTAAAAGTGCATATTCCGGGCAGGTTTTCTGTGTACAATGCGATGGTGACGATGCTGGTGTGCAACCTTGCCGGTATTCCGGACCGGGCAGTGCTCGACGGACTTGAGAAGGTTCAGGTCAAAGGGCGTGTGGAGATCCTTCCGGTCTCGAAGGATTATTCGCTGATTATCGATTATGCGCACAATGAGGTGAGCACGAGGAGCGTTCTGACGACACTCTTAGAGTACCATCCGAAGCGCCTGATCTGTGTCTATGGAGGCGGTGGCAACCGCTCCAAGTTAAGACGCTACGATATGGGCGAGGTGACCGGAGAACTTGCAGATCTGTGCGTTCTGACCTGCGATAATCCGCGCGATGAAGAAATCCGCGACATCAATGCCGACATCAAGGTCGGTCTGGCAAAAAGCAACGGAAAATATATCGAGATCGACGACCGCAAGGAGGCAATCGCCTACTGCATGACACATGCAAAGCCGGGGGATATGATCGTGCTGCTCGGCAAGGGGCATGAGGATTATCAGGAGATCAAGGGTGTAAAATATCATTTTGACGAGCGCGAAGCCGTAGCGGAAATCCTGGACGAGATCAAGTCGGGAGAGCGCACGGTCGAAGCGTAGAATAACATATAAGTATCGGACCTTTTGCAATAAGTAATATGATAGGAAGCATTACATGCAGATTTCTGGTGGAATGCCTATGAAACATTCTGTTCAAAAAATGCGGCATTTCTAACCAGCCGGTGACTGCATCTGTGATGATCCGTGTCTTTCCAAGTTTGGAGCACTCCACGGAGGGTGTCCGCAAACTGCAGACAATTTTAGGACTTTTGTGCGTGTCCCTTATTGGCACCACTGAACAAAACATAACCGCGCGAAGCCGATGTCTGAATTGGCATCTGCCATGTTTTCAATAGCAGATGCCAACGAGTTTCGGTTCGCGCGGTTTTATATTGTCTGTGAAGTGGTGCCATTAGGGACACCAGGAAGTCCGCTCATTGTCTGTGGCTTGCCGGACACCCTCCGGGAGTGTTCAAACGTGGAAGAGACACGGAATCAGATGCAGCCCATCCGGCTGGAAGAAATACACACATTTTTTTCAACGAATGTTCCACATGCAGTTCCACCCGAAATCGCAGGACATACTTCCTATAATATTACTTAGCGCGTATTCTTTTTATAAAGCGGTTGACTTCCGAGAAGACAGATGGTAATATAGTATTCATATAAGATTACTATGAAAAAGATCTGGAGATAGGGGATAAAGGGAGGAACTGATATGAAGATTTCCACGAAAGGACGCTATGGGATCCGTGCGCTGATTGATCTGGCGGTGAATTCCACCAATGGTCATGTGTCGCTGGTAAATATTGCAAACAGGAATCAGATTTCTGTGCACTATCTGGAGCATGTGTTTTCCAGCTTAAAGCGCGGTGGTATTGTCAAGAGCGTCAAAGGCGCGCAGGGCGGCTACGTCCTTGCGGATAAGCCGGAAAATATTACGTTTGCACAGATGATCCTCGCGCTGGAGGGCAGCTACAGTATCGAGCCGGAATCGGTGAACGAGGATGCACTCTGCGAGACGGTGTCAAAGGTGATGGACACGCTGTTGTGGGATCGCGTGAACGAGGAGACGAAGCGGATCTTAGAGAGCATTACGCTGGCGGATCTGGTGAATGAATTTGTGCGTGAGTACGAGACCGAGCAGAATATGTATTATATCTAATCGGAAGGAAAGTACACATTTCTTTTATAAGTGATAAGTAATATTATAAGAAACACACTTGAGGATTTCATGTGGAAATGCAACTGGGAATTCGTTGGAGAAAAATGTGAGCATTTCTTCCGACGGAATGTTTGCATCTGATTCCGTGTCTCTTCCACGTTTGGACAATCCGACGGGGCATGTCCGACACACCGGAGACAATGGGCGGACTTTCTGGCAGCACTAACTGCACTCCCTCGTAGACATGATAAAACCGCGCGAACAGAAACTCGTTGCCACCTGCTATTGAAATTAAGGCAGGTGACAACTCAGACATCTGCTTCGCGCGGTTATGTTTTACTGCAACATAAGGATGGCTGATTTATGCCATCCGTTGTTTGGTGCTGGTAAGTGCTGCACGAAAGTCCTACAAATTGTCTTCCGGGATGCGGACATGACCCGCGGAGTGCTCCAAACTTGGAAAGACACGGATCATCGAAGATGCAAACATCCGGCTGGTTAGAAATGCCACATTTTTTGATCCGAATTTCCACCTGCATTTCCATCTGAAATCCCGCGGTGTGATCTTCTAATAATATTACTTATCTTTTTAAAAGAAAATGGTACAATCAGTCGCCGTCCGGCTTTACTCAGGGTCAGATCCGATGCAGCTTCTGCTCATATTTTTCCTGACGAACCGGAAGACGGAACGGATTGTTGACATAGACGATCATGTACATGCCGGCTGCCGTAATCATACCTGTCACAACGTCGAAGACGGAGTGCTGTTTTAAAAACATGGTTGAGAGAATGATGCTCACCATGAGGATGGCGGAACCGCAGCGCATTGCGTGCTTGTGCTTGAACGCATCAGAACGCCATACCGCAATATTGACCGCAATCGAGTTGTATACATGAATGCTTGGAAACAGGTTCGTCGCGGTGTCGGAAGCGTACAGCCACTTGACGATATGTACAAAAATATTATCCCGCGCAAAGGTTGTCGGTCTTAAGTAATGTCCGTTCGGATAAATGGTGGACACAATCAGAAAAATTGTCATTCCGGTAAACAGCATCGCGCACAGCCGGAAATATTCGGAACGGTCTTTTAAATAGAAATAACCGATGCCCCAGCCGACGTACCCGAACCATAACAGGTAAGGGATAATAAAATATTCACAGAATGGAATGTAATCGTCCAGCGCGGTGTGAATGACATGAAAATGTGTAGTGACGGTCTTCTCGAGATGACCAAACCATGGAAGATAGATCGCAAAATAAGATAAAAGAAACAGAGCCTTGTTTCGATCAATAAAGCCGCTGATTCTCTGACGAAGTTCTGGTTTCATAATATCCGTCCTTTCTATATAAATGGTAAGCAGTTCATTCAATTTCTTCATGACTGCGATTATAGCACACGCATTTCTGCGAGACAATCGGCTTTCTTTTTTTTTAAGAAAGATTATTTAAAATTTAAGAAAACGCTCATACATCAAAAGATCGTTTGTGCATATATACAATAAAAGATAAAACGAAGATTTTACATAATTGTTACGATTGGGGGAAGTTGTTGACAAACAAAAAGGGTCATTTATAATAAACCATGTGTTTTCACTGAAAGAACAGGCATATAAATGTTTACGATAAGAGGAAAGGAAACAGAAAATGAAAAAGAAAATCGGGATTACCGCGGCAGTCATTCTGGGAATACTCGCAGTCTGCTATATCGGATTTGCAGTGTTTTTCCAGAGTCACTTCTGCTTTGGCACTACGATAGATGGCATTGAAGCAGGGGGATGCAGCATCGCAAAGGTGGAGCAGCTCATAGAAGAGGAGATTGGAGGATATGAGCTGACTTTGGTAGAGCGCGAGGATCAGACGGAGACCATCACGGCATCACAGATCGGCGCGGCGCCGGTTTTCCACGGGGAGATAGAAGAACTGCTGGCGGATCAGAACGCCTTCGCCTGGCCGGTGATTCTGTTTGGAAAGAGCGCGTTGGAACTGGAAAAAACGGTTGCCTTTGATGACACAAAGTTTTCCGGGACGATCGAAGCGCTTTCCTGCATGCAGGAGGAGAATCAGAGAAAGCCGGTGGATGCGTCCTGTTCCGGCTATTCCGCAGCGGACGGCTATACGCTTGTCCCGGCGGATTACGGAACGACGATCGATGAGACAGCGTTGAAAAACGCGGTGGCAGAAGCCGTGGAAGGGCTGGAGGACACACTCGACCTGGAGAAGAGCGGCTGTTATGTGGACCCGGCGGTGGGAGACGACGACAAAGATCTTCTCGCCGTGATCGACGAATTAAACCAGTACGTTGCATCGACGGTCACCTACGATTTCGGGGATCAGAAGGAAGTTGTGGACGGCAGTACGATCAGCGAGTGGCTTTCGGTTCTGGACGGTGAACTGGAGGTTGACGAGGAGGCGGTGCTCGACTATGTCAAGGGACTTGTCAAGACTTATAATACCGCGTACAAACCGAAGACGTTAAAGACTTCTTACGGACCGGAAGTGACGATTTCAAACGGCGCTTACGGCTGGAAGATTGACACGGAGGGAGAGGTGGCGCAGCTGCTTGAGGACATCAAGTCCGGCAAGAGTGTGGAGCGAGAGCCGGTCTATTCCCAGACGGCGAACAGCCATGGCGAGAATGACTACGGCAATTCCTACGTGGAGATTAACCTGACATCACAGCATTTGTTTGTATACAAGAATGGAAGTCTGGTTGTGGACAGTGACTTTGTATCGGGAAATCTGTCAAAGGGACACGGTTCTCCGACCGGAGCGTTCAGTGTGACCTATACGACCACGGATGCCGTGCTGCGCGGAGAGGACTACGCGACGCCGGTAAAATACTGGATGCCGTTTGCGGGAGATGTCGGCATGCATGACGCGAGTTGGAGAAAAAGCTTCGGCGGGAATATTTATAAGACAAACGGATCGCACGGATGCATCAATCTGCCGACATCCGTGGCAAAGACGATCTACAATACGATCGAGAAGGGCTGGCCGGTACTGGTGTACACGCTTCCGGGAACAGAGAGCGCCGCACAACTGCAGCAGGATGTGCAGACCGTGATCGATCTGATCAATTCTATCGGCGAAGTGACGGCGGACAGTGAGACAGTCATCGCGTCAGCGCGCAGCCAGTATGATGCTCTGCCGGATTCTACAAAGGCGAATGTGACAAATTACGATGTGCTCGTGGCAGCCGAGGCGGCATTGGCACAGATCAAAGCGGCGGGAGAGCAGACGGGAATGTAGTCTGTCTGCCGCATGGAATTGTCGCAATAAGCATAGACCTCTTTGGGGGGATAAGTAATATTACAGGAATACCAGAGAACAAAAAAGTTCCAGAATAAACAGACGGCGGCAAATTCTTTGGAGCAAAATTCGTGTATTTCTTCCATGCCGTGGCTGACATCAGATTCCGTGTCTCTTCCACGTTTGGACAATCCGACGGGTGCATGTCCGACACACCGGAGACAATGGGCGGACTTTCTGGTGTCCCTAATGGCACCTCTTCACAGACAATATAAAACCGCGC
>ENA-OXEE01000490-OXEE01000490.1-human-gut-metagenome-genome-assembly--contig:-NODE-490-length-19204-cov-20.6185_pt1 | contig 19204 bp, 16 predicted proteins | sample MGYA00249824_ERZ652242 | MGnify/ENA primary metagenome ERZ652242 (study PRJEB26925, sample SAMN05826943) | human gut metagenome | biome: ENVO:2100002; feature: ENVO:00000062; material: ENVO:00002003... | reverse complement strand
TTGTGGAACGCTCTTTCTCATGGCTGGAAAACTTCAGAAGGCTGACCATCGATTATGAATTCCTCGCTGAAACTGCGGAAGCCATGGTACAAATCGCATTCATCCAAATCATGCTTAACAAATTTATCGAATGAAATCAAAACAGCTTCTTATTCTTGTACATGTTTTCGTAATAGTTCTGGTATTCTCCGCTTGTCACGTTTTTCACCCAGTCTTGGTTATCGAGATACCAGCGTACGGTTTTCACGATGCCGTCTTCGAATTTGGTTTCGGGAAGCCAGCCTAAATCGCGTGAAATCTTCGACGGGTCGATAGCATAGCGTTGGTCGTGTCCGAGGCGGTCTTTGACAAATGTGATGAGCGACTCGTTTATCCAATCGATGCGTATTTGTCCGTTCTCGTCCAGTTCTTTCTTTTTCAGCATCTTCCGGTATTCGGGTTCTGTTTCCATTATCTGGCGTATCGTGTCGATAATCAGCCGGACTATTTCGATGTTCTGCTTTTCGTTGTGTCCGCCTACGTTGTAGACTTCGCCGTTCTTTCCATTACGTACTACCAAATCAATAGCTTTGCAATGGTCTTCTACGTAAAGCCAATCGCGCACGTTTGTGCCTTTTCCATACACCGGAAGGCGTTTGCCTTCGAGGATGTTCTTGATTACTAACGGAATCAGCTTTTCGGGGAATTGGTATGGGCCGTAGTTGTTCGAGCATCGGGTAATGGTTACCGGCATTTTATAGGTGTCGCGGTAGGCAAGTACAATGAAATCGGCACTTGCTTTTGATGAACTGTACGGGCTATGCGGGCAGAGCGGGGTTTCTTCGGTAAAATACCCTTCTTCGCCTAACGAACCGTATACTTCATCGGTTGATACCTGATGGAAGCGTACATCGCGTCTCCAAGTCGGGTATCCTTGTTCATCCTTGCCCGTTACCCATGCACGGCGGGCAGCGTCCAGCAGGTTTTGTGTCCCCAAGATATTGGTTTGTAAGAACAGTTGCGGGTCTTCGATGCTTCGGTCTACATGGCTTTCGGCGGCAAAATTGATGATGCAGTCGAATTTGTATTCGGAAAATAGCTGGTCGGCAAGATTGCGGTCGCATATATTCCCCTTGGTGAAGAAGCAACGTTCGTCATCGATGTCTTTGGCAATGGTGGCAAGATTGCCCGCGTATGTCAAGGCATCCAGTACGACAATCCGTATGTCTTCGTGTTTAGCAAGTATGTATTTAATATAATTGGCACCGATAAATCCGGCAGCTCCTGTAACTAAATAAGTTTTCATAATGTCACTTTATTTTCGTGGTGCAAATTTCGCAAACTTTTTTTAATCAACCAAGCATTATCCGTTTAATTCTATTACTTCCAGGTCAGAAAAACTTCCTTCGTGGATGCAAAACCGCACCAATGTACGCGCTTGGTGGAAGCCGTATTTCCCTGCGGCTCCCGGATTGATGTGGAGTAGATTTAGCTTTGGGTCGAACTTAACTTTCAGAATATGAGAGTGTCCGCTGATGAAGAGTTTGGGAGGATGAGCATACAGAGTGGCTCGTACCGAAGCGTCATATCTGCCCGGATAGCCTCCGATGTGTTTCATCAGGACATCGGTTCCGTCTATCGTAAAACGGTTGATTTCCGGATAAATCAGTCGGATATCGTGCCCATCGATGTTTCCATATACGGCACGTAGGGGACGGAACGCTTCCAGGCGTTCAATAATTTCCATAGAGCCGATGTCTCCCGCATGCCATATTTCGTCACACGGCTCGAAATATTTTAGGTAACGTTCGTCCCAATAGCCGTGTGTGTCCGATAGAAGTCCGATTTTAGTCATATTTGCATTCCTGCTTCTGGATTAGGGAAGTTGCAGCTTTTGTTTTACAAAGGATTTAATAAATTCCACTGTTTGGTCAATGCCCAATACCGACGAATCAATGCATAAATGATAGGTCGCGGCGGCTCCCCATGTATTGTAACTATAATAATTATAATAGGAGGAACGTTTTTTGTCGGCTTTTTCCATAATTTCTTCGGCTTTCTCTTCGCTGATGTTCAAGCGTTTGGTCAAGCGTTCGATGCGGGCTTGAGGAGATGCCGATACAAATACATTGGCGCATCGCGGATGGTCGCGCAATACATAGTCGGCACATCTTCCTACGAAGAGGCACGATTGTTTTTCGGCAAGATGCCGGATAACATCACTCTGTATTTTAAATAAGGAGTCATTGCTCAGATAAGAGTTGTAAGGATAGGCACCTTCGGTTATGAAGGGGAAGCGTGTCCCGAACAAGCCTCCCAATAGTCCTTGGGATGCTTTTTCATCGGCTTTTTCGAAAAATTCCTTGCAGAGTCCGCTTTCTTTCGAAGCGAGGTTAATCAGTTCTTTATCATAAAAAGCGATGCCGAGGTCTTTTGCCAGCTTTTCGCCGATTTCTTTCCCGCCGCTTCCTAATTGTCTGCCCAGGTTAATTACATAATAATCGTTCATAGCGTTTGTTTTTGGTTAATTTCTTATGTAAGAGCAAATGTAAATAAAAAAATGGAAACTCGGAAGCGTTTGGTGTGATTTTGTGTGTCTAATTCGAACGCAGAGGCGCAAAAGCGCAGAGAAAATATCGTTAGAGGAGGCAAGAGTGCACGGAGTTCTTTAAATTAAAATACCGTACGGCATCATATCTTTAATTTCTCTGCGCTCTTTGCTTCCTCCAAATAAAAACTTTGCGATTTTGCGTCTCTGCGTTTGAATCAGAATCAACTTACCGCTTGCAGCTTGAATTTCTTAAACTGGTTATAAAGCATGAAAGCGGCGATTACGCTGGCTGCAAGGTCGGAGATAGGCATACTGAACCAAATGCCGTCTACGCCCCAAAAGAGCGGCAGGATGAGCAAGAGCGGGATGAGTATCACCACTTGGCGGCTCAGCGAAAGGATGATGGCTTTCTTCGCCATGCCGATGCTTTGGAAGAAGTTCGACGTGACCATTTGGAAGCCGATGATAGGGAAGAACATCATCACGATACGCAGGCCTCGTGCCGAAAGGTCTATCAAAGTCTGGTCGGTGGTAAAGGCTTTTGCCACCAGTTCGGGTATCAGTTCGCCCACTAAGAATCCGGTGGTGGTCACGATTGTGGCGGCTATGACGGTGATTTTCATCACTTGGTTTACGCGCTGGTATTGGCGTGCGCCGTAGTTATATCCCGCAATGGGTTGCATGCCTTGGTTCAGCCCCATTACAATCATCACGAAGAGGAAGCTGATGCGGTTCACAATGCCGAACGCTCCGATGGCAAGGTCTCCGTCGTATAGTTTCAATCCTTTATTAATAAGGATGACAATCATGCAGGCGGCTATGTTCATGAAGAACGGTGCCAGCCCGATGCCGATGATGTTCTGCACCAAGTGGCTCCGCAAGCGGTAGATGCCTTTCTTCATGCGGAGCAATTCGTTCTTGCGGCAGAAGAGCTTGATTTGCCACGTCAGGGCGATGATTTGTGCCAATACGGTTGCCATTGCCACTCCCTGAATGCCCCAATGGAACACGAAGATGAATATCGGGGCAAGGATGGTGTTGATTATGACGGTCATAATCGTGGCGAACATCGACTTTTGCGGATAGCCGGCGGCACGGAGCACCGAGTTTAAGCCTAAGTACATGTGGGTCACTACGTTGCCTAACAAGATGACTATCATGTAATCGCGTGCGTAGGGGAGGGTCGCTTCACTCGCTCCGAAGAAATACAGAATCGGGTCGAGGAATAAAAGGGTAAGAATCGTGAATCCGATACCGATAAGGACATTCAAGGACACGACGTTCCCCAAGATAAGCTGGGCGGTAGCATAATCTTTTTGACCTAACTTCACCGATACCAATGTCGAGGCACCCACACCCACTAACGAGCCGAATGCGGCGGCAAGGTTCATCAAGGGGAAGGTGATGGCAAGTCCTGAGATAGCCATTGCGCCTACACCGTGCCCGATGAAGATGCTGTCAATCATGTTGTAAAGTGAAGAAGCCGTCATAGCAATGATGGCAGGGACGGCATATTGCGTCAATAGTTTGCCGATAGGCTGTTCGCCCAGTTCGGTTGCTGTTCCTTTTTGTGACATAAAACTCTTTTTACCTTTTTGATTTTCGGGTGCAAAGGTAAGCAAAATAATTGTATCTTTGCACGGAGTTGCTTTAATTTATGGTGTACATTGTGACCGATTACTTTGGAGAAACGCGGATTTTCGCAGATTAGCGCAGATAGAATTAATAATTAAATTATAATCCGCGGAAATCCGCGTTAATCTGCGTTCTAAAAACAGATAATAACATTATTAATATTAATTCATGGAACAGAATCCTTTATCATTATACGAACTGAATGCCTTGGTACGCCAAAGCGTGCGCTTGTCCATGCCCGACGCCTATTGGGTGCAAGCGGAATTGAGCGATGTGCGCACCAATTATTCGGGACATTGCTATGTGGAGTTTGTGCAGAAAGACCCGAGAAGTAACGCTTTGCTTGCCAAGGCGCGGGGCATCATCTGGAGCAATGTGTTCTGCAACCTGAAGCCTTATTTCGAGCGTGAGACCGGACAGGCGTTTGTGGCTGGGCTGAAAGTGCTGGTAAAGGTAACGGTCGATTTCCACGAACTATACGGCTATTCGCTTACGGTATCCGATATTGACCCTACTTATACGTTGGGCGACATGGCGAGGCGGAGGAAGGAAATTCTCCGGCGTTTGGAAGAAGAAGGCGTGCTTACATTAAATAAGGAGTTGGAACTGCCCGAACTTGCCCAGCGCATTGCCGTAATCTCTTCGCCCACGGCGGCTGGCTATGGAGACTTTTGCGACCAGTTGGAGCGTAATGCTTTTGGCTTTGCGTTCTATACCAAATTGTTTCCGGCAATCATGCAAGGCGAGCAGGTAGAGGCTTCTATCATCCGTGCCTTAGACCGGATAAATGCCGAACACGGACGTTGGGACGTGGTGGTGATTATCCGGGGAGGAGGAGCTGCTTCCGACTTGTCGGGCTTCGATACGTATGAACTGGCTACCAATTGTGCCCAGTTCCCTTTGCCTATCCTTACAGGAATCGGTCACGAGCGGGATGATACGGTCATAGACGCGGTGGCTCATACGCGTGTAAAGACGCCTACCGCCGCCGCCGAGTTCTTAATCAATCATTTGCGCAAGACCGCCGAACGGTTGGAGGGGTACGCTTCGTTCTTCGCTCAAGAAGTGCCCGACTGGCTTAACAGGCAAAAGGAGCGGTTGGAACGGTGGGTGGCACGCATTCCGGCACGGGTGCAAATGCGCATCCAAAACGAAGGCTTCCGCCAAGAACGGCTGATGAAGCGCATCCACTTAGCATGGCAGACCCGCCTGATGCGCGAGACTTACCGCCTGCAACTTGAAAGCCGGATAAGCATTGCCCTGCAGTCCCGTCTGACGCGGGAAAGCCAGCATTTGCGCCTGTTGGAGCAACAAGTCAAGTCGGCATCTCCCGACCTTTTGTTGGCGCGCGGATACAGCATCACCCTGAAAGACGGGAAAGCCGTGACCGATGCCTCTGCCCTCCGTCCGGGCGATGAAGTGGTGACCCGTGTGGCGAAAGGGACATTTAAAAGCAAAGTGAGTAAATGAAAATCAAACGCAGAGACGCAAAGGCGCAAAGAAAATATTTTAGAGAAGGCAAAAGGACACGGAGCCACTCTCTTGCGCTCTTTGTTCTCTCAATAAATAAAAACTCTGCGCTTCTGCGTCTCTGCGTTTAAAAATAAAAAATATGGCAACAAAGAAAGAAACCTACACCGAAGCGATGAAGCGCCTGGAGGCGATTGTGTCGCAAATTGAGAGCAACGAACTGGACATCGACGAGCTGGCGAACCGCCTGAAGGAAGCGCAACGCCTGATAAAGTATTGCCGCGAAAAGCTTTACAAGGCCGACGTGGAGATTAAAAAAATGCTCGAAGAAGGGCAGGATGACGAAAAAAATGCCGAATGAATTGGATATTGTAAATATAAACCGTACTTTTGCTTTCGTTCTACCACAGATTACACGGATTAAAATAATTAATAATGAACAATTAATAGTTAATAAAGACAGGCGAAAAACACATACCGTTGTTCATTATTCACTTTTAATTATTAATTATTTTAATCTGTGTAATCTGTGGTGAACCTGAAAACGGAAACATTAACATTAAAAATAGATTATCGTATGAAAGAAATCGATTGGGCTAATCTGCCGTTCGGGTATATGAAGACAGATTACAACGTGCGTTGCTATTACCGCGACGGCAAATGGGGAGAATTGGAACTGTGTTCGGAAGAAACGCTGAATATCCACATGGCGGCTACTTGCTTGCACTACGGGCAAGAGGCGTTCGAAGGATTGAAGGCATTTCGCGGCAAGGACGGCAAAATCCGTGTGTTCCGTCCGCAAGCCAATGCCGAGCGTCTGCAAAGCACCTGCCGGGGCATTCTGATGCCCGAACTTCCCACCGAGTTGTTTTGCGAAGCCGTGCGCAAGGTAGTAAAAGCGAACGAACGTTTCATTCCGCCTTACGAAAGCGGTGCCGCTCTTTATATCCGTCCGTTGCTCATCGGTACGGGAGCGCAGGTAGGCGTTCATCCGGCAAGCGAATATTTGTTCGTTATCTTTGTCACTCCGGTAGGACCGTACTTTAAGGGAGGCTTCGCCACCAACTCGTATGTGATTATCCGTGAGTTCGACCGTGCCGCTCCGCTCGGTACAGGTACATATAAAGTAGGCGGAAACTATGCAGCCAGCCTTCGTGCCAACAAAATGGCGCACGATGCAGGCTATGCGTGCGAGTTCTACCTCGATGCCAAGGAAAAGAAATACATCGACGAATGCGGTGCAGCCAATTTCTTCGGCATCAAGGACAATACTTACGTCACTCCGCTCTCTACTTCTATCCTTCCGTCTATCACCAACAAGAGCCTGATGCAATTAGCGGAAGATATGGGCTTGAAAGTAGAACGCCGTCCCATCCCCGAAGAAGAACTGGAGACTTTCGAAGAAGCCGGAGCATGCGGTACAGCAGCGGTTATCAGCCCGATAGAGCGCATCGACGACTTAGAGAACCACAAATCTTACGTCATCTCGAAGGACGGCAAGCCGGGTCCCATTAGCGAAAAGCTCTATCACAAGCTACGCGCCATTCAGTATGGCGACGAACCCGACCCGTACGGATGGGTGATGACGGTGGATTGAAAAAAGAACAGGCAGACACTCAGCCAGAGATTGTGGCGTGACATTGTTCGTCCTTTATATAGAAAAAGAAGCGGAGGCACTGAGTCTTTTTATAGAGATAAAGTGTCTCCGTTTCTTGTTACGTCTGAGTTGCAATTTCTATTCTTTCTTCGTTCCGGTAGTGAAGAAAAGTGGGTCAATATACTAAAGAAACGGTTTTATTTTGATAAGTGTTTATCGGGTAAAATTGCTTCTGTCAAAATGTCAGAAAAGTGCTGACAGAAATGCATACTGCTTCATCGGCTGATGAACCTTATTTCGTTATTCGATTTATAAATGGTTCTAGGATTATTTTCGTTAAAACTATTTAATACTTTGGCTTCTCTTTTACTTTCTTTGAACATTCTACTATATTTGCCGACCGAAACACTTTTATATTTTTTATGGACGAGATCTTTATAATTATCGGGTTGATAGTACTTAACGGTATTTTCTCCATGTCCGAGGTGGCATTAATATCAGCCCGAAAAACTCGGCTTTCTACCGATGCGAAGAAAGGAAGCAAGGCGGCAAGCATGGCTCTGAAATTAGCGAACGACCCTGACCGTTTCCTTTCGACTGTTCAAATCGGAATTACGTTAATCGGAATCCTGACCGGTATCTATTCGGGAAATAAAATCGCCAGCGACTTTACGGGGGTCTTGACCTCGTGGGGGGTGTCTGCTTCGTATGCCGACACGTTGGCGCAAGGTATCATCGTGGTCATCGTGACTTATCTCACTATCATTTTCGGTGAACTGGTGCCCAAGCGCATCGGATTGAGCATAGCTGAACAAGCGGCGAAGACCGTTTCGCGCCCCATGCGTTTCCTCTCGGTGCTGGCATTGCCTTTCGTATGGTTGCTCTCGAAGAGCACAGAGGTGATATTCAACCTCTTGGGCATCAAGGAGTCGGACAATAAGGTGACCGAAGAGGAAATCAAGTCGATTATCCAGGAAGGTACGGAAGACGGCGAGGTGCAACCCGTAGAGCAAGACATCATGGAGCGTGTGTTCCTGTTGGGTGACCTGAAGGTCAGTTCAATCATGACACATAAGAACGACATCGTATGGCTTGACACGGACATGACGGCGGATGATGTGAAGAAGGTGTTGAGCGAGAAGCTCTATGAGTTTTATCCGATAGCCGATGGCGACTTGGACCACGTGAAGGGTATCGTAAACCTGAAAGACTTGGTGCTTCACTTGTACGAGCCTGATTTCAAGCTTACTTCGTTGATTCACGAAGCGGTGTTCTTCCACGAGAGCATGAACGTGTATAAGGCATTAGAGCAGATGAAAGCGCGCAAAATCAGCCGTGCATTAGTGTGCGACGAGTTCGGCATCTGCATGGGTGTCATCACGTTGAGAGACATCTTAGAAGGCTTGGTGGGCAATATGGACGGTCCGGGTGAGGAGCCCGACATCATTAAGCGGATGAACAAAGAAGGCTGGTTGGTAGACGGCCAGTGCTCTTTATACGATTTCTTGTGTTATTTCGACCGGAGCGACCTTTTCGAAAATTCCGAATACCACACGCTTGGCGGATTGATTTTGCAGCAATTGCAACATATCCCCGTGAGTGGAGAAACGTTGGAATGGAACGGTTTCAACTTGGAAATCGTAGATATGGACGGTGCCCGCATCGATAAGGTGCTGGTGACTATTCCTGCTACGGAAAGGCAAACAGAAGATAACGAATAATGAAATTGCGATGAAGGAAAGACGGAAGTACATAGCATATTGGCTTTTGTTGGTCTGCATGGTGATGCAGATAGCTTCCGTTTTCCCCCATCACCACCACTCGGAACTCTTTTGCCTGCATGCCGACCTGACGGCTTGTGCGGGCGAAGATTGCGATACGGACGGGATGCATCACGAGGGTGACGGCGACCGCCATACGTGTTCGGCAGGATGCGTCACGCATATCCAAAGCGGCACGCCCGATGATGCCGTCCCGCATCTATCTCCTGACTATTCTTTTTATTTGATTCTTTATACTTTCGATACTCTTCTTCATCGGGTGTCCGAATGCTTTTCGCGTGCGGATGCCGTGTATGTGGAAAATCTTCATGCGCAAGATGTGGCGTGTGCTACGGGCTTGCGTGCCCCTCCTTTTTGTTAAGTCTTATACATTGCAACCCGGTTGCGGGGGATATACGCTACATTTGCATCAGGAAAATAAAATCAAAAAGACATACTTATGAAGAAAAGGATTTTTACGGGAGTCTTTGCCTTGCTGGCATTGGCTTCCTGTGGGGGAGGAGAAACGCATTCCCACGAAGAAGATATTCATGCCGGAGAAGCCGCACACGGTGCTTCGGATGAAATTGTGTTGGCACCCGAGAAAGCGGAAGCGGCGGGTGTGAAGACCGAAACGATACAAGCGGGCACATTCCGCGGAGTAATACAAGTTAGTGGGCAGATACTTGCCTCGCAGGGCGATGAAGCCACGGTGGTGGCAAGTACGTCGGGGGTGGTTTCGTTTGTGCGCCCGCTTGTAGAAGGAATGGCGGTAGCGGAAGATAAGGCGGTATTGACCGTATCGGGAAGCCGCATCCAAGACGGGGATGCCGTCAACCGGACGCGTGTGGCTTACGAGACTGCTAAAGCTGAGTATGAGCGTGCATCGAAATTGGTAGACCAACAAATCGTGTCGCAAAAGGATTTCAACGCCTTGAAAGAGGCTTACGAGAATGCCCGCATCGCTTACGAGGCTCTTTCGCCCAGTGCAGACGGGCAGGGGGTGTCGGTGGTGTCTCCCATTGCGGGATATATCAAGTCGTGCTTAGTGAAAGAGGGCGATTATGTCACTGTAGGCCAACCCTTGATGACGGTCACCCAGACCCGCCGCCTGCGGTTGCGTGCGGACGTGCCGGAGCGGTATTATCCGATGTTGCGCGGAGTGTCTTCCGCCCATTTCCGCACTTCTTATAACAATCATGTTTATCAACTCGATTCGTTGAACGGACGTTTGCTTTCGTATGGCAAATCTACGGACGGTACCTCTTATTATATTCCTGTTACTTTCGAGTTCGATAATCGGGGCGAAGTGCTTCCGGGTGCTTTTGCCGAGGTCTGGTTGTTGTCGGGCGAGCGGGAAGACATCATCAGCATACCCCGTTCGGCACTTACCGAGGAGCAAGGCGTGAAGTTCGTCTATGTGCAACTGGACGCCGAGTGCTACCAAAAGCGGGAAGTAAAGACGGGAGCCGATGACGGAGCGCGTGTGGAAATTCTTTCGGGCTTGAAAGAGGGTGAAAAATTAGTCACCCAAGGTGCTATCCACGTCAAATTAGCTTCGGCAAGCAATGCCATTCCGGAGCATACACATAATCATTGAAATTAAGAATGAAGAGTTGAAACGCAGATTAGCTCAGATTTACGCAGACAATAATTTAAAATTTTGTTTTATGGCTTAAAATAATCCGTGAAAATCTGCGTCAATCTGCGTTTCAAAATCCAAATAGTAAATAGATCTTATGCTGAACAAGATAATTCGTTTTTCATTGCAGAACCGATTGTTAGTGTTGGTGGCATCGGTGCTTCTGCTTGTGGGAGGGACGTACACTGCCTGGCATACCGAGGTGGATGTGTTTCCCGACCTCAATGCGCCTACGGTGGTGGTGATGACCGAGGCGGGAGGAATGGCGGCTGAAGAGGTGGAACAACTCGTTACTTTCCCTATTGAGACCGCTGTAAACGGAGCTACGGGCGTGCGTCGTGTGCGTTCGTCTTCCACTACGGGATTCTCCGTGGTATGGGTGGAGTTTGATTGGGACACAGATATTTATTTGGCGCGTCAGATTGTGTCCGAAAAATTGGCTACGGTGGGAGAGGACCTGCCCGATAACGTGGGAAATCCTACCTTGGGACCCCAATCGTCTATCTTGGGCGAATTGCTTATCGTGGGCTTGACCGCCGATAGCACTTCGATGCTCGACCTCCGCACCTTGGCAGACTGGACTATCCGTCCGCGCTTGCTTTCTACGGGAGGCGTGGCTCAGGTGGCAGTGTTAGGAGGCGATATCAAGGAGTATCAGGTATTGCTTCATCCCGAGCGGATGAAACACTACGGGGTGACATTGGGCGAGGTAATGGAAGTGACTCGCGGAATGAACCAGAATACCAACGGAGGCGTCATCTACGAGTATGGTAACGAATACATCGTGCGCGGGGTGGTGTCTACCGAGGAGGTGCAGGAAATGGCTCGTGCGGTTATCAAGACCGTGGGAGGTGCGCCCGTGACGCTTGAAGACATAGCGGATGTACGCATCGGGGCGCAACAACCTAAGTTGGGGACGGCTTCGGAGAAAGGAAAGCCTGCCGTACTCATCACCGTGACCAAGCAGCCCCATACGGGCACTATCGAACTGACCGAAAAATTAGAGGCGGCGTTGCACGACCTGCAGAAGAACCTGCCTCCCGATGTGCGTGTCTCTACCGATACCTTCCGCCAGTCGCGCTTCATCGAAAACTCTATCGGAAACGTGCAGGATTCGCTCCTCGAAGGCGCGGTATTCGTGGTTATCGTCCTCTTTCTCTTCCTTGCCAATGTGCGCACTACGCTCATTTCGCTCGTCACGCTTCCTCTCTCGCTGGTGGTGGCGGTGCTCGTGCTCCACTATATGGGCTTGAGCATTAACACGATGAGCCTCGGAGGTATGGCTATCGCTATCGGCTCGTTGGTGGATGATGCGATTGTGGATGTGGAAAACGTGTGGAAACACCTGCGCGAGAACCGGATGCTTCCTGTGGGCGAACGCCGTCCCGTGCTCGAAGTGGTGTTCAACGCTTCGCGTGAAGTGCGTATGCCTATTTTGAACTCTACTTTGATTATCATCGTGAGCTTCGTTCCCTTGTTCTTCCTGAGCGGGATGGAAGGCAGGATGCTGGTGCCGCTGGGCATCGCTTTCATCGTGTCGCTCTTTGCCTCTACAGTGGTGGCGTTGACCCTTACTCCCGTGTTGTGCAGCTATCTGTTAGGCGGTTCGAAGAAAGACGGCTTGCCTCGCGAAGCCTTTCTTGCCGTATGGCTCCGCAAGCATTACGAGAACGGATTGCTGTGGGCGTTGGCACACAAGCGGACGGTCGTGGGGAGCACGCTCGCTCTTTTCCTCGTGGCATTGGGATGCTTCTTCACGTTGGGGCATAGCTTCTTGCCCGCATTCAACGAAGGCTCGTTCACGATAAACGTAAGCTCCTTGCCGGGCATTTCGCTCGAAGAGTCGGACAAGATAGGGCGGCAAGCCGAAGAAATCCTGCTTTCCATTCCCGAAATACAGACCGTGGCGCGGAAGACGGGACGGGCTGAATTGGACGAACATGCTTTGGGCGTGAACGTGTCGGAACTGGAAGCTCCCTTCGAACTCAAGGACCGTTCGCACAAGGAGCTATTAGACGAAGTGCGCCATAAGCTCTCGGTCATTACGGGAGCCAATATCGAGATTGGTCAGCCCATCAGCCACCGCATCGACGCCATGCTGAGCGGCACGCAGGCAAGCATCGCTATCAAGCTTTTCGGAGACGACCTGAACCGGATGTTCACCCTCGGAAACCAAATCAAGGATGCGGTGAAAGACGTGGAAGGCATTGCCGACCTGAATGTGGAGCAACAGATAGAGCGTCCCGAACTGAAAATCGTGCCCCGGCGCGAGATGTTAGCGCGTCACGGCATTTCGCTTGCGGCGTTCCGCGAGTTCGTCACGGTCAATATGGCAGGCGAAACGGTGTCGCAAGTCTACGAGCAGGGCAAGGCGTTCAACCTCGTGGTGCGTGCTTCGGAAGACAACCGAGGCTCGATAGAGCGTGTCAAAGACCTGATGATAGACGATGCCGAGGGGCGGAAAATCCCCCTGAGCGATGTGGCAGACGTGGTGTCGGCTATGGGACCGAACACGATTAACCGCGAGAACGTGAAGCGCAAGATTGTCATCTCAGCCAACACCAGCGGGCGCGACTTGCGGAGTGTGGTGAACGACATCCGTGCCCGTGTGGACGAACAGATACACCTGCCCGAAGGCTATCACATCGAATACGGAGGGCAGTTCGAAAGCGAGCAGGCGGCAAGCCGCACCCTGGCGCTCGCCTCGGCGATAAGCATCGTGGTCATCTTCCTCCTGCTCTACTGGCAGTTCAAGAACGCCGCACAGAGTGCCGTCATCCTTCTCAACCTGCCCTTGGCGTTGATAGGGGGCGTGTTCGTGCTGCTCCTCACCTCGGGCGAACTGAGCATCCCCGCCGTCATCGGTTTCATCTCGCTTTTCGGCATCGCCACGCGCAACGGTATGCTCCTCATCAGCCATTACAACCTGCTCCGCGAAGAGCAAGGCTTGGGCTTGCGCGAGTGTATCGTGCGCGGCTCGCTGGACCGCCTGAACCCGATTCTGATGACCGCCCTCTCGTCAGCATTGGCATTGATTCCGCTTGCCTTGCGCGGTGACCTGCCGGGCAACGAAATCCAAAGCCCGATGGCGAAGGTTATCCTCGGTGGTCTGCTCACATCGACCTTCCTCAATGCCTTCATCGTCCCCATTGTGTACGAATGGATGCACCGGTCTTCCACCACAGATTACACAGATTAAAATAATTGACTATTAACCACAGAATACATTGGAAAATAATTTTATAAATCTGTGTAATCTGTGGTGAAAAACAAACATACACAAGCAATGAACAGATACATCACATTAGCCATAGCTTGCTTTGCGGTAGTCCCGATGCAGGCGCAAACGATAGACGACGTGCTCCGCCAGGTGGAGCAAAACAACAAGGAGCTTCAGGCACAGGCACAAGCCACGCTCGCTTCGAAACTCGAAGTGCAGGCGGAAAACAACCTCGAAGACCCTTCGGTGGAGTATAGCCCTTTCTATACGCGGGGCATCACGGGGATGTCCAGTTCGGAACTGGTGGTGACTCAGGGCTTCGATTTTCCCACCCTCTACGGCGCGCGCCGCAAGTCGGGGAAGGTGAAGCAGGAAGCCCTTGACCGGCGTTATCAGGCGGTGCGCCGTGATATCCTTCTGCAAGCCAAGAATCTCTGCCTCGACCTGATTATGCTCCGCCAGAAGCAAGCCCTCCTCGACGAGCGGGCGAAGAATGCCGACGAGCTGCTCGCCCTTTTCGAGAAACGCTTGCAGGAAGGCGACGCGGGTATCCTTGAAGTGAACAAAATCAAGATGGAGCGGATGAGCGTGCAGACCGAGACGGCGCAAACCTCTGCTGCCCACCGTACTGCTCTCCAAGGGCTTCTCGCCCTGAACGGCAACCTGCCCTTCACGTTCGATGCCGACACTTATCCCCGCATGGAGGAACCGAACGATGCCAATGCCCTCTACGATGAGGTAATGGCGACCGATGCGGCTTTGCTCGAAGCCGATGCCAACGCCCGTGCCGCCGAACAGGAACTGAAGGTGAACCGCCAAAGCTGGCTTCCGAAGCTGGAGGTGGGATACCGGCGCAACACTTCGCTCGACGAGAAGAGCAACGGTTTTCTTGTAGGCGGAAGTTTCCCCCTCTTTTCCAACCGCAAGAAGACCCGCATCGCCCGTGCCCAAGCCGTGAGTGCCCGTCTGGCGGCAGACGATGCCCGCCTGAAAGCGGAATCGGAGGTGCATAGCCGTTTCAACGAGATGTGCCGCCTGCGCGAGGCGATGGAGGCATACGATGTAACACTGATGCACCGCACCTTGGCATTGCTCCACGAAGCCGTCCGCGCGGGTCAGCTCTCCGTTATCGAGTTCTATACCGAAGCCGACAACGTCTACCGCAACCTGCAGGCATACATCGAACTGGAAAACCAGTACCAGAAGCTGATGGCGGAGATTTATAAGAATAGGCTTTGAGAGTGAATAATTAATAGTGAACAGTTCATAGTGACTGGCGTTTTGCATATCATTATTAACTGTTCACTATTAACTATTCACTAAAAAACGCTATCTTTGTGCCTGATTAAAAAAACGATGAATTTATGCCACTGAATTTACCTGATAAATTGCCCGCCATTGATTTGTTGAAGGAAGAGAATATCTTCGTTATCGACACGTCTCGCGCGAGTACACAAGACATCCGTCCGTTGAAAATCGTCGTCCTCAACCTGATGCCGATTAAGATTACCACCGAGACCGACCTCATCCGCCTGCTCTCCAACTCGCCTTTGCAGATAGAGGTGAGCTTTATGAAGCTGAAGAGCCACACCTCGAAGAACACGCCGATAGAGCACATGAAGGCGTTCTACCGCGACTTCGACCTGATGCGGGGCGAGAAGTTCGACGGGATGATTATCACGGGCGCGCCTGTGGAGCACCTCGATTTTGAGGGCGTGAACTACTGGAGCGAACTTCAGACCATTTTCGACTGGGCACGCACGCATGTCACTTCTACGCTCTATATCTGCTGGGCTGCGCAAGCGGGGCTGTACCATTATTACGGTGTGCCGAAATACCAGCTCGGCAAGAAGATGTTCGGCATTTTCGAACATCACGTGTGCGAGGGTTTCCAGAAGCTGCCTATCTTTCGTGGATTCGATGATGTGTTTTTCGTTCCGCACAGCCGCCATACGGAAGTGCGCCGTGCAGATATCGAGAAGCATCCCGAACTTCAGATTGTCTCCGAGTCGGACGATGCGGGCGTGCATATCGTAATGGCGCGCGGCGGAAGGGAGTTTTTCGTGACGGGACATTCGGAATATGCCCCTTACACCCTCGACGGGGAATACCGGCGCGATGTGGCGAAAGGCTTGCCTATCGACCTGCCGAAGAACTATTACCGTGACGATGATCCCGACAAAGGCCCGTTGGTGCGCTGGCGGAGCACCGCCAATCTTTTGTTCTCCAACTGGCTGAACTATTATGTTTATCAGGAGACACCGTATGATATCAATGAAATCCAATGACAATTAATAGTGAATAATTAATAGTTAATAACGATGAATGACATTCTGTCGTTTTCTGTAGCTTGTATTCACTATTAATTGTTCACTATTAATTATTAACTAAAAGACATGACAATCGAACTATTGGCTCCCGCGAAAAACTTGGCGTGCGGGATAGAGGCTATCAACCATGGGGCGGACGCCGTGTATATCGGGGCACCCCGCTTCGGGGCGCGTGCAGCCGCGGGAAACTCGTTGGAGGACATCGCGGAATTGGTGCGTTATGCGCATCTGTTTCGGGCGCGTATTTACGTGACGGTGAATACCATTCTGAAGGATGAGGAGCTGAAAGATACCGAGGCGATGATTTGGGACTTGTACCGCATCGGCGTAGACGCGCTCATCGTGCAGGATATGGGCATTACCCGCCTTGACCTGCCTCCCATTCCGCTTCATGCCAGCACGCAGATGGATAACCGCACGGCAGAGAAGGTGAGCTTCTTGGCTGAGGCGGGATTCCGTCAGGTGGTGTTGGCTCGCGAACTGACTTTGGAAGAGATTCGGAAAATCCACCGCGCCTGTCCCGATACGTTGCTCGAAGTCTTCGTACACGGAGCGTTGTGCGTGAGCTATAGCGGGCAATGCTATGTGAGTCAGGCGTGTTTCGGACGAAGCGCGAACCGTGGGGAATGTGCCCAGTTCTGCCGTCTGGCGTTCGATTTGGAGGATGCCGACGGGAAGGTCATCGCCCACGATAAACACTTGCTTTCGCTCAAGGATATGAATCAAAGCGAAAATTTAGAGGAACTGCTCGATGCGGGCGTTTCGTCGCTCAAGATAGAAGGAAGGCTGAAGGACGTGTCGTATGTGAAGAACGTGACGGCTTATTACCGCCAGCGGCTGGACAACATTTTCAAGCGGAGGAAAGAATACGTGCGAGCTTCGTCTGGAAACGTGCGGGTGGAATTCCGTCCTCAGTTGGACAAGAGCTTCAGCCGTGGATTTACCGATTATTTCCTTCACGGGCGCAATCCCGGCATCTTCAACCTGAACACGCCGAAATCGTTGGGCGAGGAAGTGGGAACGGTGAAGGAGGTGCGTGCTACGTGTCTGACCGTGGCGGGCGTGAAGCCTTTTGCCAACGGAGACGGCTTGTGCTACGTGGACGACCAAGGCAAGTTGCAGGGCTTCCGGGTGAACCGTGTGGAGGACAACAAGCTCTTCCCGCAGGAGATGCCCCGCCGCATCCGTCCGAAGACGGTGCTCTACCGCAACTTCGACCAAGCTTTCGAGCGCGCGATGCAGAAGAAGTCCGCCGAGCGGAAGATAGCGGTAGACATGCGATTGGAAGAGAACAATTTCGGCTTCACCCTTACCTTGACCGATGAAGACGGGGTACGTGTGAGCGTGGTGCTGGGACGGGAAAAGGAAATTGCCCGCACTTCGCAAGCCGAGAACTTGAAAACCCAGTTGGGCAAGTTGGGCAATACGCCTTTCGCGGCGGAAGAGATAAGCATTGGCTTTACGGAAGACTGGTTCATCCCTTCGTCCGAGCTTTCTGATTTGCGGCGCAGGGGTGTGGAACGTTTGCTTTCGGCACGCCGCATTACCTATCCTCAGGAGCGGAGAAGGTGGACGGAGACCGTTCATCCGTTTCCGGCAAAGGTGTTGGATTATCGGGGCAATGTGATGAACCGTGAGGCGGAAGCGTTTTACCGTTTGCACGGCGTGGAACGCATCGCTCCCGCTTTCGAGAAAGACCCTCCGCGCGACGCGGTATTGATGGAATGCAAGCATTGTGTGCGGTATAGCATGGGCTGGTGTCCGGTGCATCATCAGAAACGTGCTCCTTTCCGCGAGCCTTTCTACTTGGTGAGCGCAGACGGCAGACGTTTCCGCTTAGAGTTCGATTGCAAGGCGTGCCGGATGAAGGTTCTTTCATCTGTGGTAAAAAAGACGATAGATTATGCTGAAGAGTAAATACCTTATTCCGTTCTTGTTTCTGCTGGCGTTGCTTGCGGCTTGCCATTACCGCCCGATGTACATTCCCGAAAGCGGGGAGGAGGGCGATTCTGCCCGTATCAATACGCGGGCGTATGCGTTGAACAGCAATTTTCAGGTAGAGGCGGATACGTTGTGGCTCCATGTACTTCCGTTTATGGACACCGTGGCATTGGTGCAAGGGGACGAAGTGGTGGTGGCGGAATTCGATGTGCATCCGCAAGATTCTGTGGACTCGGTGTGGGTGAAGGTGGCACGCGACCAAGAGACCATCGGTTGGATTCAGGAGCGCCGCTTGCTGGAAAACATTGTGCCCGTCGACCCGATTTCGCGCTTTATTCATCTCTTTAGCAATGCCCATACCTTGCCTTTCTTCTTGGTATTAGCGGTGTTTTTCCTTTGGTTTGTCTATCGGGCTGTACGGCGCAAGCAAATCAAGCTCATTTGGCTGAACGATATCGATAGCGTGTTTCCTCTTCTCTTGTCGCTCTTGATGGCGATAGCCGCCACTACGTATAACAGCATCCAGCATTTCGTCCCCGAAACGTGGGAACGGTATTATTACGAGCCTACGCTGAACCCCTTCGATGTGCCTTTCATCTTGGGTTTCTTCATTGTATGTGTGTGGCTGATTGTGTTGGTAGGCGTGGCGGTGCTCGATGATTTGTTTCATCAGACAAAGGCGGAAGTGGCTTTCTTTTACTTGGTAGGGTTGGTTTCGTGCTGCATATTCATTTATGTGTTTTTCACTTACCTCAATATTTACATCGCTTACGTATGCCTTGCCGCCTACGGTGCGGGTTGCATCCGCTGGTTCTGCAAGTCAGACCGCTATCCGTATGTATGCGGGGCGTGCGGGGCAAAGATGCGTGCCAAAGGTATCTGCCCGCATTGCGGGGCGTTGAACGAGTGAGTTTTTCACCACAGATTACACAGATTTAAATAATTAAGAATTAAAAGTGAATAATGAATAACGAAGAATTCTTCATTAGCCGTTATTAACTATGAATTGTTCATTATTAATTATACCCGTTGGCGGAATTAAATTAGCGCATATTTAACTTTGCCAATGGGTTTGTTGT
>ENA-OXEE01000487-OXEE01000487.1-human-gut-metagenome-genome-assembly--contig:-NODE-487-length-19395-cov-28.3064_pt1 | contig 19395 bp, 10 predicted proteins | sample MGYA00249824_ERZ652242 | MGnify/ENA primary metagenome ERZ652242 (study PRJEB26925, sample SAMN05826943) | human gut metagenome | biome: ENVO:2100002; feature: ENVO:00000062; material: ENVO:00002003... | reverse complement strand
TGAGAAAAAAGTATTTAAGTGCACTGCTGTTCGGAGCGCTTCTGTTCGCTTCGGCAGGAACTTTTACATCTTGTAAGGATTATGATGATGACATCAGCAATCTGCAAGAACAGATTAATACCATCAACACTAGTCTGGACGAATTGAGCGACAAAATCAATGGACTGGGTGCCGGTGTTACGGAATTCAAGTATGAAAATGGTAAACTGATTATCGTAACTGATAAGGGTACCAATTTCGAAGTGACTCTTCCGGAAGCTGACGGCATCAAGGAACTTGAAATCAAGGACGGCGTATTATATGCTGATGGCGAGGCTGTAGGTGCTGTTGCAGGCGAAGGCGGTGCTGTAAGCGTAGAAGTTAAGGACGGTGTTCTTTATATCAACGGCGAAGCTCAGGAATTGAACGATGAAGTAGGCAGCAAAGTAGTAATTGTTGATAACGGAGACGGTACTTATACATTAACTGCAGACGGTACTAGCTGTGTATTGCCGAAAGCTTCTGCTTCTGTAAGCATTGCTTTGATAGGTGACGCTACTACCACCAACAACTATTATTATTTTACAAATTTAAGCCAAAATACCGCTCAAGCTGATGCTACTGTAGCTAAAGGTGGTATCCTTTGGGGAAAAGCAGAAAAATATAAAGGCGGCTGGGAAGGTTTGAAACCTGTGGCTAAAGGTCAGTTGCTGGTTGGTCAGATTCGAACAGTGGATGTTGAAGTTTCTCCTGCTACATTTGATCTGAATACAGTAAAATTGACTTTGGTCAATACATTAGGCGAAACAGCTCCTGTTACAGTAACTCCGATTGTTGAAGGAAAGAAAGGTCCCGGACTGTCAGGCAGCCGTGCTGCAGACGAGAATGGAAACTGGAGCTTGCAGATAGCCATGACAGAAGATGTTACAGCCAATAACATCGGAACTGAATTCGCCAGCAGAAATGAGAATGGCGACTATGCTTATCAGAATGAAAGATATGCATTGGCTATCGATGGCAAAGTTGCAACAGGCTATGACATTATTGTAGATACCCAAGAACAAGCAAATGCCGGTGACTTCACCACGGCAAGTTTTGCGAATGTAGAATATAAGTATAAAAAGAACGGCGAGTGGAAAGATTGGAATCAAACTACTGCAGAGACTCTTCCTTTAGGCGAAACTACCCTCACCATTCATTCAGCATCTGGTGAGACAGCAGCAGACAAGATTTATGATGCTTATATCGAAATCATGGATGAAGATGCAGCAGAACGCTATGGCATTACAGTAAGTGGCATGACCATTACCGCTTCTGATAAGGCTGGTGCATTAGAGAAATTCCCGATTAAGATTCACGTTTTGGATGTTAATGGAAATGAAGTAGAATCAGACGAATTGAACATCAAGTTCGAAACTTCGACAGTTGCTCCTGTTACATTCCCGGATCAGACATGTGTATTCATGCCTACTATCGCTACCGAAGGTGCCTTTATCTTGGTGGATATGGGTGATATCTTTACCAGCTTGACCGCAGAAGAAGCTGATGCTGTTTCTGGTAGAACTTATGAAGCTGTAACTTGGTATACTACGGTTAATACTAAGACCTTTGCAACAGAATCTACTATGGAAGAAGGCGGTTTGTATGCAATCAATGAAGATGCTCACGTAGCTACAGGTGCTGCAAGTGAAATCATGTACTATGCAAGCCAAGAAGATGCATTGAAAGATGCAATGAAGGGTGACAAAGATTTGGCTATTAAGGTAGAAAAGGGCAAATCTAAGACTATCCGTACTATCAAATATGCTGCCATTCCTATGTCTGCATTCAAGAATAATGCTTATGAAGGCGTAAGTGACATCATCATTAAAATGCTTGATAAAGATAATAATGAGGTGAGAAAAGCAATGGCTTCTGTAACTGTAGCATTGCCTGCATTTGATGATATCTTGGATATCAACAAAACTCAGAAGTTGTGGAATGAAGCTGGAGATACTTACTCTACCCGCTTCGATTGGGATGACACCAACAATGGTCTGAAGATTTCAATGCAAAAACCGTTTGTATCTAAGAAAGATGTTAACGAAACTGCATACTTCGATGTAAATGATGCTGATAGCAAATTGTACTACGAATTGTCTTACACAGACTTCGATAAGAAAGACCAACTTGTTCAAGTTACTAATGATGATTTGACAACTTTGACCGGTAAGATTGTAAAAGACGGCGAGTTAATGCACGAAATTGAAGTAGAGGCTACACTTTATCCGTTCGGAAAGGCAAATCAAGAAAACTTGAAGTTGACTAAGACATTCAAACTGTATGTACAGTCTGTATTCGAAGGTGCTAAATTGGTTTACTATGATGCAGATGTAGCTCAAGAAGTCGTAACATTCGGTAACGACCAATATATTGAACAAGGTTATAAAAGTAGTGGTAAGAAGTACGGTTTGTATGTACAATTCGATGGTGAAGAAAGACCTTATGTATTTAAGGGAACTCCTACGAACAAGTGGACAGTGTTTAACAATGAGACATGGATTCTTGATTCTAAAATTGTAGCTAATAAAGCCGCATCTATTACTACTGGCATTTCGAATGATGATGTTAAACCTTCTATTTATTTGGGCGATGGCGCTTCGACAGCAACATTGTCATTAGGAGCTGCTGGCACTCTTACGGGTGATGCATTGCACTTCAACAATGTTCCTGGCTCAACTAGTGGTACAGTTATCTTCAACTTCGTGGATGGGATGGGTGTTCAAATTCCTATTACTGTTTCTTACAAGAAGTAATAACAATTACTTTATACATAAAGAAAGCGGCTCAATCGAGCCGCTTTTTTTATGCCTTTATATCTCTTAAAAAACACATACGGGTGCATCAGCCAATTCATACGGGTGCATTGGCTTACGAAGCAGGATGTATTAGCCGATGAAGCCTAGTGCGTTAAAAGACGGAGATGCTTTGTCGCAAACGGCGGTTTTTGTAATTTTTTAGCGGGATGCAGATTTAATTCCGCTTTCGTGTTTATTATTCCGATTCTATTTGTATTTTTGTCGGGAAACAAAATAGAAATATGATGACATCCGACTACACTCCTATCCTAAACAAAGCTGTAAGCGAACTTTCTGAAAGCCAGTCGTACGACGGCTTGTTCCACCAATACAGAGACGGCGAACCCTTGCCTTCTGCCCGGTCGCTCCGGCGTATTGTAGAACTCTCGCGCGAGATACTTTTCCCCGGCTATTTCGGTAATTCCACTATCCATCGGCGTACCTTAAACTATCATATCGGGGTCAACGTAGAAGAATTGTTCCGTCTGCTTACCGAACAAGTCCAAGCCGGATTGTGTTTCGGCATTGAAAACGCTTTATCCAACGAGACAGCAGAGGAACCGTTTTGCAAGGAAAATGCCAAAAACATTGCCGCACAATTCATCAGCCGCATGCCTGAGATACGGCGCATTCTAGCCACCGATGTCGAGGCAGCCTATTACGGCGACCCTGCCGCTACGTGTTTCGGCGAAATCATTTGCTGCTATCCCATTATCCGGGCTATTACGAATTACCGCATTGCCCATGAACTTTATGCGCTGAATGTCCCGCTCATTCCCCGTATCATCACCGAAATGGCACATTCGGAAACAGGTATCGACATTCATCCGGGAGCAAAAATCGGCGATCATTTCACTATCGACCATGGTACGGGTGTGGTAATCGGAGCCACCTGTATCATCGGGAATAATGTAAAGCTTTATCAAGGCGTGACATTGGGAGCGAAAAGTTTCCCCTTAGACGAGCAAGGAAACCCTATCAAAGGAATCCCCCGTCATCCTATTCTGGAAGATAATGTAATTGTTTATTCGAATGCGACTATTTTGGGACGCATTACGATTGGAAAGGGCGCCACAATCGGCGGAAACATTTGGGTAACAGAAAGTATCCCTCCCGGAGCACGGATTGTGCAGCGGAAGGGATAAGGATTTATGCATTAAATGGCATCATTTCCTGCCGTAGCATATAGCCCGATCATGGCTCCGGTGAATCCTCCAGCCACATTGGTTGAGAGGATGTCACCCGAAACAGGTTCTGTAATGGGCTGGAAGGTAGTTCCGTCTTCCGAATAATTGAAAGTGTACTGGTCGCCTACGGCTTTCACTTGCAACAAGATAGGACGCGGTTCTTTTACCACAACACTTGCCAATACGGTAGAATTGCCTTTCTCGGTGCGTTGCAATACCAATATATAATCTTCGCCCTTCTTCGTTACGCCAAACACGTAATTGAAACTTTCGCTTTGATAGCAGGTAATGCCAGCCAAGTCTTTTTCAGAACGCGGGATGTAGTTCATCGTTGTGGTGGCGGTGAAATTCAAGTGCTGTTGGCGATAGAACAAAGTAGAAGTAGGCAAAGCCACCTTAATGTTCACGTCATACGGGGTGATAGCAAGCCCGTCGGGCGATACGGAGATAAATTTCTCGCGTGCGCCTCTCACTCCTACCCAACGGTAGTCTAGCGTATCCGACGGGAAGGTTTCGGTAAACGTAAAGTTCCCGTTCGGGAAATAACCGTTCTGCCCTGTCTGGTTTGTGACACCTGCCGGCATCTTCAGTTTTGCCTTCAAAGGCTCCATTCCGCCTTCGAATACGGGGAACGTACCGGTCCAGTCTACAGGAAGGATAAACGTTTCGCGTCCGGTATTCACACGGTTTTGTTCATTCGGTCGGATAGCAAGGAATACTCCGTAATATTTGCCGTCGGGACCTTCTACCAGGTCAGCATGTCCAGCCCAATCCACTTTATCGGGACGGTCGGCATTGAGGTGGCGTTGTGAAAGAATCGGGTTTTCAGGAGCAGGCTTGAAAGGACCTTTCGGGCTGTTGCTGATGAAAATCACCTCGCTATGCATATCGCCTGTACCTCCTTCGGCACACATCAGGTAATATTTGCCGTCTTTCTTATAAAGGTGTGGTGCCTCAATCCAAATGGGTTTCTTCTTGATATCCACGCCTCCGTTTACAATCACCTTATCGGTTCCGGGGATAACCTGGTCTTTTTCCACATCGTATTCCCACACCTTGATAACGCGGTGTCCTTCGTAAAGCGCTTTCTTGGGCGCATCGTTATGCACGATGTAAGCCTTGCCGTTATCATCAAAGAAAATAGAAGGGTCGATGCCTTCAAAATTCAGCTTGATAGGGTCGCTCCAGCCCTGCATAGGGTCTTTGGTCTTAACAATAATATTACCGAATCCGCCCGCAAATTCGGTAGTAATCATATAAAACGTATCGTTGTTTGCATTATAACGGATCGTAGGTGCATATACGCCTGCACTGATTCCTGTATCTTCTACCTTCAGTTGTGAAGGACGGTCGAGGACGTGCCCGATTTGTTTCCAGTTTACCAAATCCGTAGAATGGAAGATAGGCACACCCGGATTGATGGCAAACGAAGAGCAGACCAAATAGTAGTCGTTCCCTTTCTTACAAATGCTGGGATCGGGATAACATCCCTGCAAAATAGGCGAATAAAATTCATCTGTTCCAAGCGGATTCTTGTCGTACACGGCATCTTGTCCGGTGTAAGTAAAGTTGCTGAACACCGGAGTTCCGGGAGTCACTTCCACTTGATTGTTTGTACACGAGCACGCTATCAGTCCCAGCGCACTCAAAGCGAATGTCTTGAATGAGTTTTTCATAAGCAGCTATAATATATAAGTGAAATTTATACATACGCAAAGATAGCAAATCAGCCGGAATAATCATGTTGCGTATGTTACATATATTATTCTCTATGTTACATGATATGCTTCCATGATGCTGAATGATACACAAATGTTGCATCTGGGAAAATAACTTGATTAAAAAAATAGGTTTTCTCGCTTTTTCTTTTAAATTTGCACTCACAACATTGTTTTAAATTACAACCTAATTATGAAAATACGCAAACCTTTATTCTGTGCACTGACGATGTGCAGCCTTTTCCTCGGTTCCGCACAAGCCCAATCGAGTGACAACGGTGACGGAACGTTCACCAATCCGATGCTGTGGAGTGATGTACCCGACCCAGATGTAATCCGGGTAGACGACAACTTTTACCTGGTAAGCACAACGATGCACCTGATGCCGGGCGCCCCTGTAATGCGTTCCAAAGATTTAGTAAACTGGGAAACGGCAAGCTATTTGTTCGACCGTCTGACCGATACCCCCAACTACGACATGGACGGATGTACCGCTTACGGACGCGGGCAATGGGCGACTTCACTCCGTTATTATAACGGCAGATATTACGCTTATTTTTCGCCCAACGACAAGCCTTTCCGAGGTTATGTATATACTACCACCGACCCTGCTAAAGAGAAATGGGAACTGGTTTCCCGCCTGCCGCATTTTCATGATGCGTCATTGCTTTTCGATGATGACGGACGAGTATATGTTTTTTATGGTACAGGACAGCTCCGCGAATTGAAACCAGACTTGAGTGATGTACAGCCCGGAGGCGTGGACATGAAAATCTTCGAACGTGACAGTACCGAGACAGGGCTGTTAGAAGGAAGCCGCGCTATTAAATATAACGGGAAATATTACCTGCTGATGATTTCGTGGCCCAATGGAGGCAAGCGCCGTCAGGTGTGCTACCGTGCCGATAAGATAACAGGCCCGTATGAAAAGAAAGTGATATTGGAAGCCGACTTCGGCGGGTTCCCTTACGTAGGGCAGGGATGTATCGTAGACGATGCCAAAGGCAACTGGTACGGTGTGATATTCCAAGACCGTGGGGGTGTAGGCCGCGTGCTCACCTTGATGCCTTGCCGATGGGTAGACGGCTGGCCGATGTTGGGAGACGAAAACGGACAAGTACCCACGGTAATGGAAAAGCCCGTACAGGGCAGTCCGGCTATTCCGTTGGTGGTAAGCGATGATTTCGGCAACAAACAAATGAAAATAAACTGGCAATGGAACCACAACCCGGTGCATAAGGCATGGTCATTGGAAGAACGCCCTGGCTATTTGCGTCTGAAAACAAGCCGTGTCGTAGAAAACCTGTTTTGGGCACCCAATACCTTAACCCAACGCATGGAAGGCCCGAAATGTACCGCTTCTGTAGCCATTGACCTTTCACACATGAAAGAAGGGGATGTAGCGGGATTCAGTGCATTCAACGGTAATTCTGGTGTACTTGCGGTATTGAAAGAAAACGGGAAAAAATGCCTTACCATGTCAGAACAAGTCGTTTCCTTAGACGACAAGAGCAAAGCAGTGACTGCCCTTGACACGAAAGAAAAAGCCCGTGTGGAATTGAGTCAGGACATCATTTACCTGCGTATTGACGGCGATTTCCGCCCAGGTAAAGACATTGCCACCTTTTATTATAGCCTCAACGGGAAAGACTGGACAAAAATAGGCTCCGACTTTAAAATGATATTCGACTACCGCCGTTTCTTTATGGGAACCAAGTATGCAATATTCAATTATGCAACACAAGAGACTGGCGGCTATGTGGATGTGGACTATTTCGACTATAAGAGAATTAAGAATGAAGAATTAAATTTACCATGAAAAAGAAAACGTTGATGCTGATGGCTTGTCTGGCATGCTTAGGAAGCACGCAAGCACAAGAAAAATTGTATCCGAACAGCTTTCCGCTAAGTGAAGTGACCTTATTGGATGGACCGTTCAAGCATGCACAAGAAGTAAACGGAAAAGTATTATTGGAATATGATGTAGACCGCTTGTTGGCTCCCTTCTTGAAAGAAGCCGGCTTGCCCAAGAAAGCAGAACTTTTCCCTAATTGGGAAGGACTGGACGGACATGTAGGCGGACATTACCTTTCAGCATTGGCAATACACTATGCCGCTACAGGTAATGAAGAATGCAAACGCCGTATGGAATACATGATAGCCGAATTAAAACGCTGCCAAGAAAAAAACGGTGACGGGTATATCGGAGGAGTCCCTAACGGAAAGCCATTATGGGAAGAGATAAAAAAAGGGAATGTAGGTGCTATTTGGAAATACTGGGTACCTTGGTATAACCAGCACAAGTTGTATGCCGGTCTTCGCGATGCATGGATGTATGCCGGAAACGAAGAAGCCCGCCAAATGTTCCTTGACCTATGTGACTGGGGAATCGAAGTCATTTCACCCCTGACCGATGAACAAATGGAACAAATGCTTGAAATGGAATTCGGTGGAATGGATGAAGTATATGCCGATGCCTATCAAATGACCGGCGACAAAAAATACCTTGACGCGGCAAAACGTTTTTCCCATCATTGGCTGCTCGACAGTATGGCAAAAGGCGTGGATAACCTCGACAACAAACATGCCAATACACAAGTACCTAAGGCTGTAGGATACCAACGCATTGCCGAATTAGGGAACGACCCTACGTATGAAGATGCGGCAACATTCTTCTGGCATACGGTTGTAGAAAACCGTTCATTGTCTTTCGGAGGGAACAGCCGGCGTGAACATTTCGTAGCGAAAAATGACAGCAAGAGCTATGTGGAAGACCGCGAAGGTCCTGAAACATGTAACACCAACAACATGCTGAAACTAACTGAAGGGCTCTTCCGGATGCATCCCGAAGCCAGTTATGCCGACTTCTACGAGCGTGCCCTCTACAACCATATCCTCTCTGCCGTACATCCCGAACACGGAGGATATGTATATTTCACTTCAGCCCGTCCGGCACATTACCGGGTCTATTCGGCACCCAATCAAGCCATGTGGTGCTGTGTAGGGACAGGAATGGAAAATCCAGGCAAATACGGCGAATTCATCTACACACATACGGGCGATTCACTTTTCGTGAACCTCTTCATCGCCTCACGCCTTGAATGGAAAGAAGGAGGTATCAAACTAACACAGGAAACACAATTCCCAGCGGAAGAAGGAAGCCGAATCACCGTATCGCTTGACGCTCCCAAGCGTTTCAAAGTGCTGGTACGTCATCCTAGTTGGGTGAAAACAGGTGAAATGCAAACTATATGCGGCGGAAAAAATTATGCCGAAGGTTCGAAAGCGTCTTCGTATGTCTGCATCGACCGCGAATGGAAAAACGGGGATGTCATCGAAATCCGCACCCCGATGCGTGTCACATTGGAAGAGTTCCCCAACCTGCCTGAATATGTAGCTATCCTACGCGGTCCGATTGTATTGGGCGCACGGATGGGAACGGAAAACTTAGACGGGCTGGTAGCAGACGACAGCCGGTGGGGACACATCGCCTCAGGACCACTAGTGCCTGTATACGACACACCGTTCCTTATCGGAGAGCGTGAAGAAATACTTGCCAAACTGGAAGAGATGAAACCGGTAGAAGGCAAGCCTCTTCACTACACCGTATCAGGATTGTTCCGTTCAGATAAATACAAAGATTTAGAGCTAGAACCTTTCTACGGAATCCACGATAGCCGCTATTCTATTTATTGGTTATCCATGGACGAAGCAGGATATGACCGTTACCTGAAAGAACGGAAGGCAGAAGAAGAGGCACGTATTGCCTTAGACCGCCGCACGGTGGATGCCATTGCTCCAGGTGAGCAACAACCCGAAGCCGACCACCTGATGAAAAGCGAAAATTCAACGAAAGGAAATTTCGAAGGCAGGGCTTGGCGTGACGCAAAAGACGGAGGTTATTTCAGCTATGTACTTTCTACGGAAGGGAAATCCGGGCTTACGTTACGGATCACCTATTGGGGTAACGAGACTGCTGACCGTGAGTTCGACATTTTGATAAATAACCAACTACTTGCCTCTGAAAATTTAGTCGGGAAATGGAAAAAACAAGCATTTGTCGATGTGGAATACCCGATTCCGGCAGATATGCTTAAAGGAAAGAAAGAAGTGACCTTGACATTCCGTCCCAAACCGGGCAAAATAGCCGGAGGTGTATTCTACATCCGGTTGACAGAAGAATAAATATCAATATGAAAAAACAAACACAAGTATAGAAAATATGAAAAGACAAGCATTAGTAGTTCTCATGATAGGAGGTTTCCTTTCGGCATATGCGAAAGACTGGAACTTCACCAGTCCTGACGGATGTGTGCAAGTGACGGTATCCGATGAAGGAGGAAAACCGTCTTACAGCGTATCGTATAATGGAACAGCATTCTTGGAACGCTCGCCATTAGGGCTGATTACGGATATCGGCGACTATTCGCAGAATGTATCGTTGGGCGCGGACATGAAAATCAGCAAAGTAGACGAAACTTATTCGCTCCCTACAATCAAACAAAGTACGGTACATTATGAAGCTACCGAAGCGATATGCCCCGTGCTACAGGAAGGCAAGCAGGTATACGATATTGTGTTCCGCGTAAGTAATCGTGATGTAGCTTTCAAATATAAACTTTACCCTAAAGGAAACACCCTGTGTTGCATGGTAAAAGAGGAAAAGACTGGTTTTGTCCTGCCCGAAGGAACTACTACATTCCTTTGCCCACAAGCCAAGCCAAACGGAGGATTTGCCCGTACATATCCCAGTTATGAAACCTCTTATACCCCTGATGATGCGATGGGGAAAAACGGCTGGGGCGAAGGATATACCTTCCCTTGTTTGTTCAAGAATGCAGATAAAGGTTGGATTTTACTTTCGGAAACAGGCGTAGACAGCCGCTATTGCGCAAGCCGTCTGATAGGTCATGAAGGAGGACTCTACACTGTAGGCTATCCTCAAGAAGGAGAATATAACGGAAACGGAACTACAGCTCCGGGCATCGCACTTCCGGGAGAAACTCCTTGGCGCACAGTAACCTTGGGTACAACTTTAGCTCCTATTGTAGAAACGACCGTTGCTTTTGACCTGGTTTCCCCGCTTTATGAAGCGTCTCAAAAATACCAATACGGATGTGGCACATGGAGTTGGATTATCGGAGGAGATGCAAGCATGACCTACGATGACCAAAAACGCTACATTGACTTTGCCGCTGATATGGGATATCAATCCGTATTGGTAGATGCGCTTTGGGATTCACGTGTAGGATACGATAAAATAGCCGAATTAGCACGATATGCACAAACCCAAAATGTGGCGTTATATTTATGGTATAATTCCAACGGTTATTGGAACGATGCGCCTCAAGGTCCACGCGGAAAAATGAGCAATACCATTGCCCGCCGAAAAGAAATGAAATGGATGCAAAGTGTCGGCATACGAGGCATCAAAGTGGACTTCATCGGGAGCGATAAACAAGTGACCATGCAACTCTACGAAGATATTCTGGCAGATGCGAACGATTACGGATTGTTAGTCATCTTCCATGGCTGTACTCTTCCGCGAGGCTGGGAGCGGATGTATCCTAATTACGCATCAAGCGAAGCTGTATTGGCAAGCGAAAACATGAACTTCTCACAAGGAAGTTGTGATGCTGAAGCATTCAACGCCTGCCTGCATCCTTTTATCCGCAACACGGTGGGCAGTATGGATTTCGGAGGAAGCACCCTGAACAAATATTATAATGTGAAGAATCAAGAAGGCGGAAGCAAACGCATCACTTCAGATGTCTTTGCATTGGCTACGGCTGTACTCTTCCAAAGTCCCGTACAGCATTTTGCTTTGGCTCCTAATAACCTGACAGATGCTCCGGAATGGGCTATGGACTTCATGAAGCACGTGCCTACCTTGTGGGACGAAGTGCGTTTCATCGACGGCTATCCTGGTAAATATGTCATTTTAGCACGCCGCCATGGAGATACGTGGTATGTAGCAGGTATTAACGCACAGCAAGAACCTGTGAAAATGAAAATCGCTCTCCCGATGTTCGAGGCAGGTGAAGAAGTCAACATTTATGCCGATAACGAAAAATTAGAAGGCAGTCTCCGCACGAAGAAACTGAATAAGAAAGGCGAAATGGAAATCACTATCCCCTGCAACGGAGGTGTTGTGATAAGCAAATAAGTATGAATATTAATCCTAAAAAAACAAATAACATGAAAAACAAAAAACAGCTATCCCTGATGGCATTGGGCGTATTCGCCCTTTCTGCCACAGCACAAGAGCCGATTATCCAAACCAAGTATACGGCAGACCCTGCTCCAATGGTGTATAACGACACTATCTTCCTCTATACCAGCCACGATGAGGACGATGCACAAGGCTATGAGTTCAAAATGCTCGACTGGCAACTCTATACCTCTACCGATATGGTAAACTGGACCGACCACGGTCCCGTCGCTTCCCTGAAAGAGTTTGCTTGGCGTAAGCGTGATAACGGTGCATGGGCACAACAGGTAGTGGAGCGCAATGGTAAGTTTTATATGTATTGCCCCCTCCACGGGAACGGCATCGGTGTATTGGTTTCCGATTCTCCCTATGGACCATTTAAAGATCCTCTCGGAAAGCCGCTTGTATGGCAACAAGAACATTGGGAAGACATCGACCCGACTGTCTGGATTGACGATGACGGACAAGCCTATATGTACTGGGGTAACCCGAACCTGTATTATGTGGCGTTGAACGAAGACATGATTTCCTATAGCGGCACCATCGTGCGCGTGGGCAAGCTGGAGCACTATCAGGAAGGTCCGTGGTTCTATAAACGTAATGGCAAGTATTATTTAGCATACGCTTCCACGTGTTGTCCCGAAGGTATCGGCTATGCCATGGCCAAATACCCCACCGGACCGTGGGAGGTGAAAGGCTACATTATGGCTCCTACCGACCGTACGCGCGGCAATCACCCAGGCATCATCGACTACAAGGGTAAGAGCTATGTCTTCGGACAGAACTATGACTTGCTGCGCCTCGAAATGGAAGAGCACCATGAACGCCGCTCGATTTCGGCTGCCGAAATGCATTACAATGCAGACGGAACCATACAAGAAGTACCTTATTTTAAAGATACGAAATTAATGCCGATAGAAAACTTTAATCCCTATCGCCGCGTAGAAGCCGAAACCATGGCATGGGGATATGGACTGAAGACCGCCAAACATGCGGAAAGAGGCATCTATGTTACAAGTATCGATGATGCTGATACGCTGGTTGTAAGGTCTGTAGATTTCGGAAAGGGTGCCAAACGGTTTACCGCATCGGTGGCTTCCGCTACGGGCAATTGCGCGATAGAAGTGCACCTCGATAGTGCTGAAGGAAAGTTGGTAGGCACATTGAAAGTAAACGCTACGGGAGGCATGGATAACTATAAAGAGTTCACTTGCTCAATAAAAGGAGCGAAAGGCGTACACGACTTAGTGTTCCGCTTTAAAGGAAAAGGAAAAGAAAAGAAGAACCTGATGAACTGGGATTACTGGAAATTTGAATAATAATTAGATGAAGAACATGAAAAACAAAAAGCATTTATCCATAACAGCGTTGGGCATACTCGCCCTTTCCGCTACGGCGCAAAACCCAATAGTACAGACCATGTACACCGCCGACCCTGCCCCTATGGTTTACAACGGCAAAATGTATCTCTACACCAGCCACGATGAAGACGAGTCAACCTGGTTCACGATGAACGACTGGAAACTCTATTCTACCGAAGATATGGTAAACTGGACCGACCACGGTGTAGCACTCTCTTATAAGACTTTCGAATGGGCAAAAGGTGACGCTTGGGCAATGCAATGCGTAGAACGAGGAGGCAAATTTTACGCTTATGTTCCTGTCACAATGAAAAAAGGCGGAGGAGCTATTGGCGTAGCAGTAGCAGACAATCCTTACGGACCTTTCTATGACCCTTTAGGCAAACCATTGGTAAGCAGCGGAAAAGGTGATATTGACCCTACCGTAATGATAGACGATGACGGGCAGGCTTACCTGTATTGGGGTAATCCGTTCTGTTATTACGTAAAATTGAATGAAGACATGATTTCGTATACAGGAGAAATCACAAAGGTCCCCATGACCGAAGAAGCTTTCGGCAAACGCGAAGGAAATGTACCTGAACGTCCCACACTTTACGAAGAAGGTCCATGGCTCTATAAACATGCTGACTGGTATTACCTGTTGTGGGCGGGAGGCCCTATCTCCGAACACTTGGGCTATTCGATGAGTAAAAGCCCCATCGGTCCATGGAAATATGCCGGTACGCTAATGCCCACCGAAGGACGAAGTTTCACCAATCATCCGGGAATCGCCGACTATAAAGGCAACACTTATCTATTCTATCACAATGGTGCGCTTCCCGGAGGTACAGGCTTTACCCGTTCGGTATGCGTAGAACAAGCAGAATTCAACGCCGATGGCACTATCAAGCCTATGAAAATGACTGAAGGCATCCGCGAAGGGTTACAAACACTGAACCCGTACCGCAAGACAGAAGCCGAAACGATGGCTTTTTCTAAAGGCATGAAAGCAGACCAAAACGAAGAAGTTGGCGTATTTGTCAATGCGATGCGCGACGGAGCCTACATCAAGGTAAAAGGTGTGGACTTCCGTACGGAAGGGGCTTCGAAGCTAATCACCCGCGTAGGCACTACACATAACGGAGGTGTAACAATGGAAGTGCGTGCCGATGGTTTACAAGGCGAATTACTTGCTACTATCAAAATACCTATGACTGGATGGGATGACCGTTGGGCTGTAGTGACCACAGACATAGCAAAAATAAATGGCGTACACGACCTCTATTTCGTATGTAAAGGCGAAAAACCCGGACGACTGATGTATTTCGACTATTGGATGTTTCAACATTAATTATTAAATGTAGAGGCACGGAGACACAAAGAATTTAAATCCTACATAATGATGAAATTCTGTGTTTCCGTGCCTTTGTATTCAATGGATAATTACCTATTTACTTTTAACTATGAAAAAGATAATTTGTTCTTTCTTATTGGGGCTATACACTTTGTGTGGAATATATGCCCAGACATGGACGGCGGACAACGGGAACGGCACATTCACCAATCCCCTGTTTTACGATGAATTTACCGATCCTGACCTTATCCGAGTGGGAACGGACTTCTATATGGTGGCAAGTTCAATGCACGTCATGCCCGGCTTACCTTTGCTACATTCTAAAGACCTCGTAAACTGGAACTTTGTTACATACGTATTCGAGACTTTGGATTTGGGTCCTGATTTTCATCTGGAAGGGAAGAAAGGAGTATATGGTAACGGCATTTGGGCACCATGTATTCGTTATTACAATGGGAAATTCTATATTTTCGTTAATATAAACGGATACGGTTTGCAAGTGTTCATTGCCGACCGTCCCGAAGGTCCCTGGACACATAAAAACATGGGTGGAACGATTTACGACCTTGGTGTCCTCTTCGATGATGACGGTAGAATTTATGCCGTACATGGATATGACGAGGTACATCTCATTGAAATCAAACCCGATTTCAGTGGCTACGTAGAAGGAAGTGATCGCGTCATTATCCCTAAAGGCAGTGCTATGGGTGAAGGACATCATTTTTATAAAATTAACGGGAAATATTACATTATCAGTGCCGACTATGCACCGGTAGGGCGGATGCAATGTGCTCGTGCCGACCGTCCCGAAGGTCCTTACGAAACAACGGTCATCAGCCACCGCGAAACAATGGGTAACGGACAAGGCTGGTGGACACAAGGATACGGTTTTTGGTCTGATATTCCTGATGAAGGAGACAAATTCACATTTCAACCTCCTTCTGACAATTATTTCAGCGCCGTACCTCTACATCAGGGAGGCATTGTAGATTTGCCCAATGGCGAATGGTGGGGTTTTTCGATGATGGATATGAGGTCGGTAGGCCGGCTTACTTATCTTTCGCCTGTTACGTGGAAGAACGGCTGGCCCTATTTCGGTGTAGAAGGCAATTTGGGACGCTCACCACGCACGTGGTTCAACCCCGATACGGGTGTGGAAACAGAGCCTCATGCTCCTTATCAACGTGATGACGACTTCTCGTCAGACAAATTGAATCCCGTATGGCAATGGAACCACATCCCTGTAGATAGTAAATGGAAGGTAACGAAAGGTACACTCCGCCTGCATACACTTCCTGCCCGAAGCTTAATGTTTGCCAAAAATACGTTGACCCAACGAGCTATGGGACCCGAATCCACCGTCACAGTGGAGCTGGATGCAAGTGCGTTAAAGAAAGGCGATGTGGCGGGACTAGCCTTGTTTAACACACCTTATTATTGGATAGGGGCAGTACGCACTGCTGAAGGACTTATGCTCCGTTTCTACGACATGGTGAAGAACGTCCGTACTGATGAACCTTTGGCTTCTGACAAGGTCTGGCTCCGTTCCTGTGGAGACTTCCGCAACGATATAGCATCAATGGCTTACAGTACAAATGGAAATGACTTTAAGACGATAGGCAAAGATTTGCGTTTAGGTTATCAGATGCATACCTTCCAAGGCGTGCGCTACGCACTTTTTGCTTATAACACGAACGGGAAGAAAGGCGGATACGCTAAGTTCGATAATTTCACCGTTGACGAACCTTTAGCCGACCGCTCAAAAAATCTGCCTGTAGGAAAAATCATTACTCTAACAAACCTTGCAAATGGCGAACGGGCTTGGGCGAATCCGCATGGGATGCTTCACCATGCAGCTTCAGGAAGCAAAGAGTTTAATGAAGCTAGTTGCCGTTTCCTCGTACATGACCGCGGTAAAGGACGAGTAGCACTCGAAGCGGCAGATGGTTCGGGATTTCTCACCGTGACAGGTTTAGGCCTTTCGGGTGATGTACGTCTCATGAAAAAAGAAAGTAAAGCAAGTCTTTTCTTATGGCAAGATATGCTTTGGGGAAACTGCATGTTACTTTCTCTCCATACAAACCGTTTCGTGGGTCTGAATCCACTGACAGGTGAACCGTATGCCGCCGATTGGGAAGGCACTCGCCCCGACCGTAAGGACGGAACGGTCTTTGCTTGGGAAATATACTCTGAAGAAAATGCGTCAAAATGAATCAAATGCAGAAAAATGAAGACAATGAAAATAAAGAATATCCTTTTTTCAATGGCAGGGCTATGCGCACTGTCCATTCAGGCGCAAAACCCCATTATACAAACCCATTATACGGCTGACCCGGCTCCCATGGTTTATAACGATACGCTGTATCTGTATGTAGGATGTGATGAGGAAGATTCGCCAAAGGATTCCTATCTGATGCGCGAATATCGCTTGTACACAACTACCGATATGGTAAACTGGACTGATTGTGGTGCACCGCTTCGGACAAGTGCTTTCACTTGGTCGGCGGGCGATGCCAGTGCGGCACAATGTATTCCCCGTAACGGGAAGTTCTATTGGTATATCTCTTCACAGAACACACAAAGTCCCGGTTCTTCCATTGGCGTAGCAGTGGGTGATACCCCATACGGACCTTTTAAAGATGCGATAGGACGTGGATTAGTAACGAATAACATGACCACCTATGCCAAACATTCGTGGGATGATCTCGACCCTACCGTATTTATCGATGATGACGGACAAGCATGGCTCTATTGGGGTAATGGCGTTTGTTATTACGCCAAATTGAATGCAGATATGGTCAGCTTGGGGAGCGAAATCAAGGTCATCGACCGTTTGGACGCTTCCTCCTTTTCTGGAGGTTTCACCGAAGCTCCATGGCTTTATAAACGCAATGGACGTTATTACTTGCTTTATGCAGCAGGATTCCCCGAATCCATTCATTACTCTATGAGCAACGCAGCAGACGGGAAATGGCAGGCACAAGGCGTGCTTATGCCTACCGAACGTGGTAGCAACACCAATCATCCGGCTATTATTGATTATAAAGGGCATTCTTATTTCTTTTATCACAACGATGCCTTGCCGGGCGGACATAGCTATTGTCGATCTGTATGTGTCGAAGAATTCAACTACATGCCCGATGGAAAGCTTCCTGAACTGCACATGACTGATACAGGCATTACAAAACCCGTTGGCACACTTTGGCCCTATCAACGTACCGAAGCAGAAACCATCGCCTGGTCGGAAGGTGTGACCACCGAAACAGATAAGGAACGAGGTGTATATGTAACAGATATACACAACGATGATTATATTAAAGTGCGTTGTGTTGATTTCGGAGATAAAGGAGCATCACGTTTCACGGCATGTGCTTCTTCTCGCTATTTTGGCGGGCAGATAGAACTTCGTCTGGATCATAAAGAAGGTGAAATAATAGGCACGCTTGATATTTCCTATACTGGTGAATGGAAGAACTGGCGGGAATTTGAGACCTCAGTGAAAAGTGTGACGGGTATACACGACCTCTATCTCGTGTTCAAAGGGAAAAAGCCTCACGCCTTGTTCAATCTCGATTGGTGGAAGTTCGATAATTAATTTCTATAATCAAATCAAACAAAACCATAAACAAATGAAAAAACACATTGCTTTCAGTATTGCGTGGTGCTTGTGTTGCCTGCATCTTCTTGCCCAAGGTACAGTGACATACACCACAATGCCTTGTACCTTATTGCAAGGCATTACCGAGCGTGAATATACGATTTATCTACCTCCGAGTTACGCAACAGACACCGTTCGCACTTATCCTGTGTTATATCTACTACACGGCGGAAACTGCTCGAATATTGATTGGGAACGTTACGGCGGACTTTCACATTTAGCAGATAGCCTAATAACATGTGGACAGATGAAAGAAATGATTGTGGTCTGCCCTGAAGCCAACAAAAACAACATGATTTGGTTCAATGCCGACCATTGGCGGTATGAGGATTTCTTTTTCCATGAATTCATGCCCTATATTGAACGCACTTACCGAGTCAAACAAGGAAAGGCATACCGTTCGGTAGCAGGTTACTCTATGGGAGGCGGCGCATCAGTTGTCTATGGCGTACTTCATCCAGACCTTTTCAATGTGGTTTACGGAATGAGCAGTTACTTACGCAGCCAACCGTTGGAGTTCTTAAAAAATGACCCTTCAGCACCATGGCGTCAAAAATTAGTCGATGATTACAATCCCATTCACACAATAATAAAAGGAACGGAAAATGATGTAAAAGCATGGAAATCTATACGTTGGTTCATCGATTGCGGTGATAAAGATTTCACTTATGATGCAAATATTGATTTGATAACAAGTTTTCGTAAGCGAAACATTCCTTATGAACTTCGCATAAAGGCAGGAGGACACGATTGGAATTATTGGCGCCCTGCTTTACATGACGCTTTAATTTATGTATCCGAACAATTACCTGAAAAATAAGAGAGAATAATATTTCTCGTAAAGCTTTAATCGGGATGTTCAGAAATTAAATAATTAATACATTGCAAATTAATTATTTAATTTCTAGACATCCCTTTTTATTTCTCACCTCAATCCCACACCTCTTCTTTTATAGACTTTTAACTTTCTACTTTTTGTAAAGTATACAATATCAGGCACTTATTTCGAACTTTTACGTCAGGTTTTGGACTACAAAACCGGCACATATTTGCGCCGCGTGAGTTCCGGGCTTTCCGGAATCATTTATTAATGCGTTATTTATCAACC
>ENA-OXEE01000485-OXEE01000485.1-human-gut-metagenome-genome-assembly--contig:-NODE-485-length-19407-cov-21.8998_pt1 | contig 19407 bp, 16 predicted proteins | sample MGYA00249824_ERZ652242 | MGnify/ENA primary metagenome ERZ652242 (study PRJEB26925, sample SAMN05826943) | human gut metagenome | biome: ENVO:2100002; feature: ENVO:00000062; material: ENVO:00002003... | reverse complement strand
CCAATCCTAACTTCTTGCTAAAGAAGTATTTATTAAGCGACCATTCTGGGCGCACTGGCATAAATCTGAGTGGTATCTACCCGTGTATGTCCCAGCATCTTGCTGACCGTTTCCAATGGTACACCATGCGAGAGAGTAATCTCTGTAGCGTATGTATGTCTGGCCGCATGAAAGACGATTCTACGGTTGATACCGCATATCGCGGCAATCTTTTTTAGGGAAAGATTCACATCGGAATTACAATACATGGGCAACAGCTTTCCATTCGGTTCTACATCACGATACTTATTAAGTATATGTAAGGGAACATCAAGGAGCGGAACTTCATACTCGACCTTGGTCTTTTTACGGGAGGTCCGTATCCAGAGCGTGCCGTTTTCATCCGTTACCAAATCTTCTTTGGTGAGCATACACATATCTCCATAAGATATTCCGGTGTAGCAAGAGAAGAGGAACAGGTCACGAATGATATAGAGTCTTGCATTATGCAATGGTGTTGTCATAATCAGTTCCAATTCGTCTGCCGTGAGATATTTCTGTTCACGCTGTGGGCGTTCAGGTTCATATCCCCAGAATGGATTGAAGGTAAGAATACCATCTGCTACGGCTTCATTGATAATGGTTCTAAAAGAGGTTGTAAGATGGACTATCGTACCAAGAGCCAAATGACAGTCTGTTCGTAAGTGAAGATCATATTTCTCAATAAACGAACGATCCAATGCCGTAAAGGGAATATCGGTCAATTTGTATTTCTCATTGAGGAATTTCTCTACATGCATATAGGCGTACTTGTAAGCACGGAGAGAACCTGCGACGCGGTTCACACCTACACGCTTCTCGAAGTTCTTGATGAAGGCGCGGAAATAACTCATCAAGGTCTGCTGCCCCGAAGCCATACCCAAAAGCAGGCACTTGACATCTTCTGCAGTTACTCCTTCTCGTATTGCCGATTGTTCCTGATAGATATGTAGAGCCGAGGCTCTGATCTCGTCTAACTGACGGTTGATTTCGCGTGCTGCGACACTCTTACCCGTAGCACGACCTGAGTGCCACATCGTGTGTAGCACAGACATCTTAACGCTGAATGCCGCTTCTGAATACTTGCCGACATTCAACCTTGCCATTACAGGGCAGTTCCCTTTGGCATCTGCTTCGCTCTTTTTGAGGTAGAACGACACCTTTACATCTGCCTGATTCATAACTCATTTCTTTGGTTGCAAAAATAAATTTTACAGAGTTAATGAACGGCATGTAGAACATAGCGGAACAAGGCAACAAGTACTTGACAATTAATCTCATTCCCGTATTTTTCTTCCAACGAGAAAAAATGATTACCTTTGTCAGTGCAATGATAGGAAAAACAAGCGTTCTTTGTGGCTGTTGTATGGTATGTGCAAGAGATTAAAGATGCTGTTTCTACCAACTTTCCCTTCCATAAAAAGGCAACGGATAGGTAGCAATTCTTTCTCTAATACCCACCATATACGGCTCCTTCTGCCGAAATTAACAATATGGTGAGGTGACACAAAAATGGTATATGTACCAACCACTTATCAAATTTCACCCTTATCCTGCCATTATTACGCAAGTTCTTCGTATATTCGTATCAAAATCAGTAACTATTATGAAACATCTATTCATCATTCTATTTCTTCTATGCGGATTATCCGCTTTCGCCCAGCCGAAAGTGAACGATAAGCCTGCGACATCAACAGATTTCCCTTTGTGTGCCAACGGAAAGCCGTGTGATATTTATATCAGTTCGGAAGACTTCGAAGTGGTAAAGAAAACGGCGGCTTTGTTTGCGGAAGACATCGCTCGTGTAACGGGTGTAAAGGGGCAGGTTTCGGTGAAAAATCCAACGGAAGGGAAAAACATCGTTGTGATTGGTACCTTAGGACATAATCGGTTTATCGATGAAATGGTCAAGCAAAAGAAGCTGGATGTGTCCGCTATCCGCCACGGTTGGGAACAATATGTGCTGAAAACGATAGACCAGCCTACCGAAAATATTGACCGGGTCTTAATCATTGCCGGATGCGACCGGCGGGGAACGGCATACGGAACGTTTGCCTTATCGGAAGCGATGGGAGTGTCTCCGCTTTATTGGTGGTCGGATGTCCCCGTAAAGCGTCATGACGCACTGTATGTGGAAGCCATTGATTATGCCTCAAAGGCTCCCAGCATCAAATACCGGGGTATCTTTATCAACGATGAAGGCTGGGGCATCACGCCGTGGGCTTCGAAAACATTCGATAAGGAATTGGGAGATATCGGCCCGAAAACTTATGCCAAGGTATGCGAGTTGATACTCCGATTGAAAGGTAATATGCTGGCTCCCGCCATGCACCCCAGTTCGGGAGCCTTCAATAAGTATCCCGCCAATAAATTGGTGGCGGATAGTTTTGCTATCGTCATGACTTCTTCGCATTGCGAGCCGTTGCTTTTCAATAATGTGACGGAATGGGATAAGGAGACAATGGGCGACTGGAATTACCTTACCAATAAGGACGGCATTAACAAGGTGCTCGACAAGCGTATTTCGGAGAACGGACCTTACGAAAACTTCTATACTCTTGCCATGCGGGGCATTCACGATGCGGGATTGGTGGGCGTACCTAAAGAACGTGAAGTGAGCCTGATAGAAGAGGTATTAACAGACCAACGGAATATCTTGTCGAAATACATTCCGCATCCTATCGACTCCATTCCGCAACAATTCGTGCCCTACAAAGAAGTACTAGACATTTACGAACGCGGGTTGAAGGTGCCCGATGACGTGACTTTGGTATGGGTGGACGATAATTACGGCTATATGAAACGCTTGAGCAATCCGCAGGAACAACAACGCAGCGGACGGGCGGGCGTTTATTACCACACTTCTTACTTAGGTGCTCCGCACGATTATCTTTGGATATGCACCACTCCCCCCGTGTTGATGTACGAAGAATTGAAAAAAGCCTACGATACAGGGGCAGACCGTTATTGGCTTTTGAATGTAGGCGACATCAAACCGGCAGAGCTTGCTATCAAGACGTATTTTGACATGGCGTGGGATATTGACAAATACGATATTCATTCCATCAACGAGCATCAGGCTTCATTCATGGCTGGGTTGTTCGGCGATGCATATAACGCCCGTTTCCAACGGATGTTGGACGAATATTATCGGCTGGCATGGAGCCGTAAGCCAGAGTTTATGGGCTGGGAACGCGAATGGGATGCACCCGAATATACGGAATTGGCTTCTACCGATTATTCTTTCCAAAACTATAATGACGCGCTCCGCCGTTTGGACGATTATCAGCGTTTGTCCGACAAAGCGGTTCGCCTCTATAACGAGCTCCCGGAAAATTATCGTCCGGCATTCTTCGAACTGATAGGCTATCAAGCTTTGGCTTCGTATCAGATGAACCGTAAGTTCTTGATGCACAATTGAATCGTGAACTGCTTGCGGAAGGTAAGGTGGAACAGGCCAATTGGGCAGCCCGCCAATCAAAATTGGCATACGATAGTATTGCTTCACTGAATCATCGTTACAATACGCAACTCGATGGAAAATGGAACCACATGATGACATTAGCGCCGGGATGGGTTGCCAAATACCAGAACATGCCAGAGGTGAGCTACACAAAAGGAAAAGGAGAAACACCGGTAGACTTGTCTCTCCGTCCCGAACAAGATAAGTTGGAACGCTGTGCTTTGGTAGATTTGACACGTTATCACATTAAATCTGCTTCCGGGCATACCTTGCGCTTGGTAAAAGGCTTGGGGTACGATTGGAATATCATTCAGTTAGGTGAGGCAACGGAAGCTTTGGCTGACCCGACTTCTCCTTCTGCTCCTCAAATCGAGTATGAATTGCCACAGATAGATGCAGATTCGGTAACATTACACGTTTACTCGTTACCAGTATTTCCAATCTATAAAGGCAGGGGCACTCGTTTCGACGTATCGGTTGACGGACAACCCGTGCAGGTGACAAATAATGTTCCGGTAGAATATTCCAAACAATGGAAAGACCATGTGCTTCAGAATGGCGTAAAGGCTACCTTCACTTTCCCGATAGACCGTGAACGTAAGACACATACACTGAACTTAAGCTGCGGAGATCCTGGAGTAATGATACAACGCATCATCATAGACTGGGGCGGATTAAAAGAGACATACGTAGGACCGGACATCCGAATATTACATTAATCTATAAATATGAACATACGTAAAGCTACACCAGTTGATTTAAACCGCCTCATGGAAATATTCGATGCGGCACGCCGTTTTATGGCAAAGACCGGAAATCCGAACCAGTGGATAAACGGTTATCCGCAACGTGAACTGATTGCGGACGAAATAAGCCGAGGGGATTGTTATGTTTGCGAAAACAAAGAAGGGAAAGCCATAGGGACATTCTGTTTCGTCCCCAGTCCCGACCCGAATTACGCACGTATCGAAAACGGAGCGTGGCTGAACGACGAACCTTATCATGTCATTCATCGGATTGCCTCAGACGGAAGCGAAAAAGGAATTTTTCAAGCATGTGTCAACTGGTGTGCTTTACATGATTCGAATCTGCGGGCGGACACTCATGCCGACAATAAAGTGATGCAACACCTGTTGGAACAGAACGGCTTTACCCCTTGCGGCATCATCTACGTAGCCAACGGAACACCCCGCATCGCTTACCAACGAGTGATTTAATTTTTCACCACAGAGTACACAGAGGCACACGGAGGATAATTATAAAAACTCTGTGTACTCTGTGGTGAAAACAAAATTACTTCTGAATCAGGTAACGGATGAAGGCATAGCCGCCGAACACTTGGAGCAACATGCCGGGGATGCCCATACGGAAATCCTGAACGGCTGCATGGAAGCTATCGGCAAAGAATGCCCATTCGCCCAAAGTGCCGACGCATTGATAAAATAACACGACAGCCAACAGAGCCAACACCGACACTTTTTGGAAACGATGAGCCACGAACCCGGCACCAGCAGCCAGCAGGACGGACTTCAACAAGATAGCCGGAAGCACCTCCGGAGCAGGCATGCCGAACAATGCCGAATTTATCAACGGAGAAGCGATAGCGGTAAGCAAACCAACCTTCCAACCGTACTTGTAAGCGCCTACCAGAGTGAAGAAATAAATGGGCAACCATGTCATTCCTCCCTGAGGCACCAAATGGAACAATTGAGGCAATGCGATATTGCCAACCACGAACAACAAAGCCGCTCCGTAGGTTTTCACATTGGAGTACGGCAATGAATAAAGTTTTACAGCTGATTCCATAATACTATCTTATTTAATTATTAATGTTCATTTCATAGTCAAACAAATTGGCTTGCGAAAATAAAACACAGAGACACAAAGGCACAGAGTTCTTATTTTAGAGGGAACGAAGTCCACGGAGAAAAGCACTGGCTCTATGAGCTTTGTCTTCTCTCTATTTATTTTCTCCGTACCTCTGTGTCTCTGTGTTCAATCTAAAATTTCATTTTGCACACATGCTTAATCTTTCACTCACAAACCGGAGGAAGCGGTTCAATCCTTCCTCTACATTCTTTCGCGGGCAAGCTAAGTTCCAGCGCATAAAGCCTTCACCTTCCGCGCCGTACATCGTTCCGGCATTCAGCCACAACTTAGCCTTACCGACCAGTTCTTCTTCCAGTTCTTCCGACTTCATGCCAAGCGCCGAGCAATCCATCCATGCCAGATAAGTCCCTTCCAGCTTTATCAAAGGGAACTCGGGAAGATGTTCCTTGCAAAACGCTTGCATGTAGCGATAGTTCCCGGCAATGTATGCGTTCAATTGCTTCAGCCATTCGCTGCCCTCCTCGCTATAAGCGGCAATTAAAGCCTCGACACCGAAAGGATTCACGTCGCACACCTCGTTGACATTGATAGCACGGTCTATCTTCTTCCGAGTCTCTTCATCAGCGGTCACGATGTTCGCTATCTGAAGCCCGGCGATATTGAACGCCTTGCTGGGAGAAATGCAGACAGACGAATGTTTCACGTATTCCCCGCCCAACGAAGCGAAAGGCGTATAGGCGTATCCGGGCTGTATCAGCTCGCAATGGATTTCATCGGCTATGATGAACACGCCGTGGCGAATGCAAATGTCTCCCATGCGGCGTAATTCTTCGGGAGTCCATACCCGCCCTGCCGGATTATGAGGATTGCAGAGCAAGAACACTTTCGCCTTCGGACTGGAAGCCTTTGCCTCTAAATCGTCGAAATCAACCGCATACGTATCGTCCTTACGCACCAACGGGCTGGACACGATTTCACATCCGTTGTTCCGGATGGAAGAAAAGAAGCAGTTATATACCGGAGTCTGCACAATCACCTGATCGCCCGGCTGGGTCATCGCCTTGATGATAGCCGATACGGCAGGGACCACCCCAATGGTATAAATAATCCATTCGCGGTTCATCGTCCAGCCGTGCCGGGCAGAGAACCAGTTGACAATAGCTTCATAATAAGCATCGGGCACTTTGGTATAACCGAATATGCCGTGTGCCACTCTTCGTTGCAAAGTCTCTACAATGGCAGGCAAGGTACGGAAATCCATATCTGCCACCCACATCGGGAGCACGTCCGCATCTGCCGCTGAATCCCATTTATACGAACGGGTGCCACGGCGGGGCACTATTTCATCAAAATTATAATCCATGTCTTTCTATCGTTTTTTTACGGTCACAAAGATAAAAAGTTACATTCATATCTGTATGACCTGAATCCCGATAATCCTACCAATTTTACAGAAATTTATCATTCGGTCAAGCGAACGGCAATAGAACCATTCAAGTTTAAGCTTTCATCCGAACGTTATGTATCATATTCCTTGTTTCACATATGCAAAAAAATTTCTAATTCCATGATTTTTTATCAGACAGCAAAATTAAAAAATGTCGAAGATTGTCCCTATTTCGTTTCATGCAGTGTTTCAATTCCACTATGGTACGATTAAAAGACCCTGATGCGTTTACTAAATTTGACCTTGCTACCTTTCAATTCCACTATGGTACGATTAAAAGTTATAAGAGAACCCACCCACATAAGAACATAAGCTAATTTCAATTCCACTATGGTACGATTAAAAGGGCTGGAGCGACAACAAAAAAGAGTATTTATTGGAAATTTCAATTCCACTATGGTACGATTAAAAGCAAAAGATAAGGATTCAAACCGGCTTCTTCATAACGTATTTCAATTCCACTATGGTACGATTAAAAGCACGCTAGAGACCGGAGAAACAACAAAGAAAGGAAGGATTTCAATTCCACTATGGTACGATTAAAAGGTCGTCACCTAACGTGTTTTTGCCGATGTTCTTTTATTTCAATTCCACTATGGTACGATTAAAAGACGGGCAAATCCGTCTACTTTTAACGTGGATTGGAATTTCAATTCCACTATGGTACGATTAAAAGTCAATCACACCACGAGTAGACTATTGTCAGGGGAAATTTCAATTCCACTATGGTACGATTAAAAGAGAATTGCGCGTTGCGTTGTTCTTTACAGGTTGATATTTCAATTCCACTATGGTACGATTAAAAGGCGGGAAGCATGACAAAAAAACCGCTGTAATACTATTTCAATTCCACTATGGTACGATTAAAAGAATTAATAAATGCCGTTGGCGGCTATTTCGGAAAAATTTCAATTCCACTATGGTACGATTAAAAGGTGGAGCGAAAGGAAACCGATGCCTATGTATTATTTATTTCAATTCCACTATGGTACGATTAAAAGATCGCGGGACTTGCAATACAATTCCAACCAGTCGATATTTCAATTCCACTATGGTACGATTAAAAGTGAACATCCAGTTCACTCCGGACACCGAAGAAGCGTATTTCAATTCCACTATGGTACGATTAAAAGAACAGCAACGTATATTTTGCTCCGGACAACGATGTGCATTTCAATTCCACTATGGTACGATTAAAAGGTACGGCTCATATTGATGCCGGCTCTGTTATAATATTTCAATTCCACTATGGTACGATTAAAAGGATGACGTGAGGGTAATAGAAATATTGTATCCGCATTTCAATTCCACTATGGTACGATTAAAAGACTTCTTGAATTTTGTGTGCAATGGTGATTATAAATATTTCAATTCCACTATGGTACGATTAAAAGGCCTTGCCCTTGCTGGATTATATTACTTCAGGTACATTTCAATTCCACTATGGTACGATTAAAAGTCATAAAACTCCTCTATCTTTTGAAGATAATATTTATTTCAATTCCACTATGGTACGATTAAAAGTAACGACTGAGTCGTATGCGTACCCCCCACTTAATATTTCAATTCCACTATGGTACGATTAAAAGCATTTTAGGAGGAGCTGATGTCGTTATAAGTTTCATATTTCAATTCCACTATGGTACGATTAAAAGATATACAAATCTTCATAAGGAAGAACAGAACGATATTTCAATTCCACTATGGTACGATTAAAAGCCTTTCGCCCTGCAAGATAGATAAATAGTGTATAAATTTCAATTCCACTATGGTACGATTAAAAGTTCCGGCAGCCGATGCATGCTAGCGCATTGTTAAGAATTTCAATTCCACTATGGTACGATTAAAAGCAAGGCGTGCTCCCCTCTGCCTGCTTCAATAGTGTAATTTCAATTCCACTATGGTACGATTAAAAGACAGCTATCGCAGACTAAACAGCGAAACGATAATTAATTTCAATTCCACTATGGTACGATTAAAAGGCTATTGGGGGACTTTTGCCGTTGGCTGCTGGAAGATTTCAATTCCACTATGGTACGATTAAAAGTTAGAAGAAAAAAGAAGACAGCAAAAGCAGGCGTATTTCAATTCCACTATGGTACGATTAAAAGGGGAAGCTATGTATTTGCCCGGCTCAACGCTCGTATTTCAATTCCACTATGGTACGATTAAAAGTCATACCAACGAGCCAATTTAATACGCTCAAGGTACATTTCAATTCCACTATGGTACGATTAAAAGCTTCCCGATAGTCTGTGCCGATACGTTTCAACAACATTTCAATTCCACTATGGTACGATTAAAAGGGCGCAACCCGCTTCGATTCCTAAAGCAGTATATTAGATTTCAATTCCACTATGGTACGATTAAAAGGCCGTTACCGGATTGTATGCTGTTCCCGTTGGTGCATTTCAATTCCACTATGGTACGATTAAAAGCCATACAAACCTGATAAGCGGCGGATTTTGATTGCATTTCAATTCCACTATGGTACGATTAAAAGTTTCTTTTGGATATCTTCAACCGTTTTGCATTCAAGTATTTCAATTCCACTATGGTACGATTAAAAGAGAAGTGTCGGGATAAACACAACTCTCTATATATCATTTCAATTCCACTATGGTACGATTAAAAGAGCAAAGCGGTACGATTCATTTTATCAAGCCTTTGTATTTCAATTCCACTATGGTACGATTAAAAGATGTAACGAGGAACATAACCTAGAGAGTTGTTCGGCATTTCAATTCCACTATGGTACGATTAAAAGTACCATCCTCGGGGTCGAAGTATCTGTTAAGTACCAATTTCAATTCCACTATGGTACGATTAAAAGAAAGGCATTACGCGTTGCGTTGTTCTTCACCAGTATTTCAATTCCACTATGGTACGATTAAAAGTTGCGTGAAGTTGAGTAACCGTTTCCTCTATTCGCAATTTCAATTCCACTATGGTACGATTAAAAGCGCGCGGCATGGGAAGCCAACGGCTTGGTCTCTGAATTTCAATTCCACTATGGTACGATTAAAAGAACCCTCGACACGCACGCCTTGCATGTCGGTTGAATTTCAATTCCACTATGGTACGATTAAAAGCGTTCATAAATTGTCCGAATTTAACAAGAGGGTCATTTCAATTCCACTATGGTACGATTAAAAGACTGAGGTAATACACCGTCTTTCTTTTCAGTGTAGAATTTCAATTCCACTATGGTACGATTAAAAGATTGCAGGCGAGTATCCCCCTTTAGGGGGATTTGTTATTTCAATTCCACTATGGTACGATTAAAAGTCTGCCCTTCCGACATATCCACACCCAATACCTTTATTTCAATTCCACTATGGTACGATTAAAAGTCCGGTGTTGTTGGTGAAGCTATTAGTCTTTACAAATTTCAATTCCACTATGGTACGATTAAAAGGCCGGATTTAGTCCGGCTTCTTTCAAATGCTTTACTATTTCAATTCCACTATGGTACGATTAAAAGTTATAAGTCGGCTGCTAACTTTATCAAGCAGGTTTATTTCAATTCCACTATGGTACGATTAAAAGAATATTACCCTTATTTGGGATATCAGGATATAACATTTCAATTCCACTATGGTACGATTAAAAGATAGGTGCTACAAAGAAGTCTACCTGCATTTTGTAATTTCAATTCCACTATGGTACGATTAAAAGTTCGAAGTCCCCAGCGGATATCGGATATATGCTGCTATTTCAATTCCACTATGGTACGATTAAAAGTCAAAGACGTAATGAAGATTGCCGAGCGTGCAGGCGTATTTCAATTCCACTATGGTACGATTAAAAGTCGCATGAGCCTATCAAAGAATTGTACCACATTGTATTTCAATTCCACTATGGTACGATTAAAAGGAAAGACATGTCATGCGTGCTTCTGTTGTACGTTTATTTCAATTCCACTATGGTACGATTAAAAGTGGGGAACAGAGACAACACGGTGGAAAACACAATAATTTCAATTCCACTATGGTACGATTAAAAGCAAGTAACGGTAGTACCTACATTGCAAACAAGACTATTTCAATTCCACTATGGTACGATTAAAAGTGTTCACAGACTTCTACCGACCAACTTCACCTTGTATTTCAATTCCACTATGGTACGATTAAAAGAACGCTGCTGGTCGTTGTTTGTTCGATTTGTTGCGGATTTCAATTCCACTATGGTACGATTAAAAGGAATGTTGCTTTTTGTGGTCTTTTAATTCTTTTCAATTTCAATTCCACTATGGTACGATTAAAAGATTCTGGCATCCAAGAGCCTTAAAAATAAAAATTTATTTCAATTCCACTATGGTACGATTAAAAGGTTCCAAGCGGTTCATCTGCTGTTGCGCTGTTGCATTTCAATTCCACTATGGTACGATTAAAAGTAAAAATGTCTGACTGATGTGTTTTAAGCAATAATCCTATTTCAATTCCACTATGGTACGATTAAAAGTGAGTTCTCACCGTTTACAAGGACGCCTTGTTGGTATTTCAATTCCACTATGGTACGATTAAAAGACTCCACGGGTAGACTATTCGCAAGGTAATGACTTATTTCAATTCCACTATGGTACGATTAAAAGGAGATATTACCGTCAATTCCACCAAGATAACGGCATATTTCAATTCCACTATGGTACGATTAAAAGAAAGCGGGAATATATTCACCAAAGGACTAGACGAATTTCAATTCCACTATGGTACGATTAAAAGAATAACGAGGTACATAGCCAAGACGTCCAATAACGCTATTTCAATTCCACTATGGTACGATTAAAAGCAGCAAACATAGGGTCAACAATGGCAGGATTGCATTATTTCAATTCCACTATGGTACGATTAAAAGATAGCGTCAAGTGCTATTTCCCACTTGTCAGTTCATTTCAATTCCACTATGGTACGATTAAAAGCGATTGTGAATTCGTCTCCGGCTGTGCTTACTGCATTTCAATTCCACTATGGTACGATTAAAAGAAAAAGGATACATTTTCGTTACGCTTACAATCAAATTTCAATTCCACTATGGTACGATTAAAAGGCAGGCGGTTAATGATTTCCCGCCTGTCCCCTTTTCTATTTCAATTCCACTATGGTACGATTAAAAGGAGAAAACGTACCTCTTTGGTTACATTCCGTACCTATTTCAATTCCACTATGGTACGATTAAAAGTAGGGCGTTGCTCCAGCAACGGAACGTTCCGGTAATATTTCAATTCCACTATGGTACGATTAAAAGAAAGCGCAACGTCAAGAAGTATACTCGCTTACCCCATTTCAATTCCACTATGGTACGATTAAAAGTTTCCACCATACACATTGCGATAAAGGTATGTCTATTTCAATTCCACTATGGTACGATTAAAAGCTACAAGCAGCAATGTTAGCAAGCCAAATCAGACATTTCAATTCCACTATGGTACGATTAAAAGAAATGGAAAACAAAGGAGAAAATCCGACTTCTAATATTTCAATTCCACTATGGTACGATTAAAAGTCTTGCTCACGTCGTCGGTGATGATGATAGGCATGTATTTCAATTCCACTATGGTACGATTAAAAGGACTGCTTCTTGCAGCGGATTTTCCAAGCGCCCTTATTTCAATTCCACTATGGTACGATTAAAAGCCTCACACTAGAAAAAATATCCGTCCTCATTTTTAAGAACTTAGCGAATACAAAGTTATAAAAAATATTCGAAAGAAATGTCGATTTGCAATCATATAAAAACATTGGATTATCGACATTTCTCTAACGACTTGTGTTACAGCGAGTCAAAGAACCATGTTTATTATTATTCTTTAAATGTATCAACAATTGTATTCTATCGACAACCAACATCGTCTTATCATCTTATAGAAATATGTCGATTGTAGACCGTTCTTTCCCGATAATCCGTTTATCCATCGAAGATTGAGACGGACCGCTAAAAATGATGATACTGTCTTCGTCTTTTTTCATAAACTTATCGCTCTGCATCAACAGTTCCTTCAATCGTGCCTCAGATATTTCACCTTCAAAAACAGAATTCTGTATCCAATTGAGATACTTGCGGCATAATTTCAACATTTTGTTGACACGTTTTTCGCCGAAATCGTAAACTAAAATCACATACATCGCTACCAATACATCTTAAAAGGTTTGTATTCTTCCATTGCCAACAAGTGTTTTGCCAGTTTATAGCATTCCAATTTCACCAAATGGCGATAACTGACAGAACGGTGCAACGAACGGTGTTTGATGGTTTCGTTCAAACGGTCTTCAAGTGCTTTCACAAATATCTTCTTTCCAGCTGTATTAAGCAAGCATTTATTTAATTTTTTATCAAAATGCTTTTCTTGTATTTCTTTTCTGTTCAATACCTTGAAAATAACCCTATCCACAAGGATAGGCTTGAAAATTTCTGAAACGTCAAGAGCTAACGAATACCTCCGTTCGCCCGGTTTATGCAAGTAGCTAATAGTCGGATTCAACTGAGTCTGATGAATGGCACGCAAACAAATCGTATAACAAACCATATTGCCAAATGATATCAGCGCATTAACCTCGTTTTGAGGAGGCTGCTTCGTACGGTTACCCATCTCGAAATCGTTTATTATCAGATTGAACGCTTCGTAATAATACTGCCTGATTTGCCCTTCCACTCCCATTAATTCTTCCGTTGTCTGTGCTTCAGCTATCTGCCCCGCCAGTTTATTCATCAAGTCTATGATATCCTCCATATCTTTTCCCCTACGGTTATAATATTGCAGATTCTTTACCATATTATATGCAGCACCTTCTATAAACTTCCTTGCAATCACCATACGTTTCTTTTGATTCTGATAATTAGCAGTCTGTGCCAGCAACATCTTTCCCGAAAGCAAACTGTCGCGTGGCATAAACGAACCCGTATAATTCTCGTAATAGTCAAAAAAATGCACGGCTATATCTTTTTGCCCTAAAAAGTTAAACAGAGCACTGTTTGCCCGTAACGAACCGAACACATAAAACTCGCTGATATCTTCCACCGGCAAATAGCGCGACTGTACATTTACATCAGGCATATCGCCGTCATCCGCACACGGAGTGAATTTCAACGTATTATCTTTCCGTTCCAATACTCCGGGGTTAAACAAATAAAATGTCTTTTTCATTATTCATCCTCCTCTCTGCTATAACAAAAATCAAAATAACTGCAATTCCGGCAAATGCCTCTCTTCTGTAAAGGTGGACAATCGTCATCGGAAATGATCCGTTGTATATCAACTTCCATTTCCTGTATCCGCTCCCTATCCACATCACTCAACACCACCTCCTGTGTCTTACGTAAAGTAGGATATTCCAACACACCGGTCACGCCTTCTATTCCATTCCGTTCAAACACATAAATGTAATATTTCAATTGCCATTCATGAGCCGCCTCCACCTTGTTCGATTTCTTGATTTCATGAATCACCTTCCGCTTCGAGTCATAAAAGTCAACCTTTATCCCGTCCAACTCTATTTCCTCATATTTGCCCGAACGTTGGGGATAGGAATCTTCATGAATCAACTTTCCTTCAAACACCAAGTCGGAAGTGTGCTCAAAGCGTATTCCGTTTGCATGCAACCACATTTCCCTTTTACAAACGTTATATAGATTAACTAAAGTTGCGGTAATCCTCATTTTTATATAAACATTGAATTTGACAAAACATCTGTATTTATACCATTATCCAAGGAATAGACATCTTGAAAGTTTTCTAAATACAAAAAACCATATTTTTCCTCTCCATAAGTATGCAATAGTTCAAAGTCTTTTCCATGCGGAAAGATTGAAAAAATGTAATATGACATAATCCCCTGAATCTTTTTCATATTGATTCTACTGTGCACAAAATCTTCATCCTGATTAAAGATAAGAGACTCATATCTATACCAAACATCTCTTCCGTCAACCGATTCATCATATGGAATTGACAAATCATTCAATGTATCAATATAGTCTTTAAAGTAATCTATATCCAATTTTAAAGGAACAAATACGGAAATAGAATCAGAATCTATTAGCTTCAAATCTCCATTAATTCTCGAAAAGTTCAGGCGTTGAATGTCTTGCTCCAGAGAATTTATATTTTCTGTGTACTTAGATTGATTATTCCGTATGATTTTCTCAATAACCTTTTGGTATAAGTCATCAAAGTCCTTATTCTCAATAATCATTTGATAATACTTAAAATCCATCTCATTCATCAATTTGTAACGTTCATCTGTTCCGTATATGCTTACAGCCCGATCGCAATCAAACAGATACAACATACAACTTTTCTTCTTTACATTTCTGTTTATTCGACCTGCCAATTGTTCTTCGCTATCAATTAATGATTTGTCTTTAAAGCCTAAGTCCATATCAATATCTACACCAGCTTCTACGACTTGGGTGGATATTAGTAATATCTTTTTCTCCCTATATTCGTTTGATTTCAACTTATGGATGATATCCCTTCGGCGTGGTTCTAAAATAGTCCCTGACAATAAAAAAATTTCGTCAAAAAAAGTATTATCCGCAAAAAGCGCATAAAAGTCCGAAGCCGTCTTCTTATATATAAATTCGATAATCACATGGACACTATTCGGATAAACGACATTCGAAGCGGCATAATGAGATGATTTATCTAACAATATGCTTTTCAACTGTTGAAGATAATGTGCTTTTTCATCTGCATCATGAGGCTTATCCATTGATAAAAGGCTATAGTCATACTTTACTCGATTGCAAAAATTAGGATTAAGAAAATACTGTTTTTTATCACTCAACAGATAAACAAATTCCTCCCTGCTAACAACATCTCCAATTTTGGGCAGTGTGGCAGACATGATTACAAACTTTATATTTAGTATTTTTGCATAATTCACAATGAAATAGGAAATGGCGTTCCATGTGGAGGGAAGATAAGACTGCATTTCATCTATCACCACAACAGAATTGGCAAGCCTATGAAACAAATAGTTAAGCTCTTTATCATTGGTTTTTATTATGTCGAAGAATTTAATATGGGATAATAGTACAATGGGATAATTCACAAACAAATTCTCCAAATAATTTTTATAGTCTTCTTCATGTTTTTCCGTTTTAAAGAAAGCTTTTGAATGGATTTCCACCATTTCTGATTCATCCAGAGAGAGCGTATCTCTTATGGTCTTATATGTCTGGGTGATCAGTGTTGTAAAAGGAAATACGTAGAAGATTTTGTTGAGGCTTTCATCGGATGCCAATAGTTCAGTTGCTGCCAATAAGGAGACATTGGTTTTGCCGCTGCCTGTTGGTGCTTCTAGGTAGAACAAATGTTTATCTGAATGGGCTCTTATATTTTGAATTACTTCAATGGCTAATCTTTGACGTAACAGATTCAAATTTGAATCAGATGCTTCATGTAGCTGATCCTTATCCAAGCAGGGTAGTTGCAAGTTTTCATAGATGGTTTTGTTATATTTATAGGATGAAGCATTTTTGATCAACCTGTCTTTCATCGCATCGTCTATCACACCGAAATCGGATATCATTTCTTTCCAATCATTCATGTAATGAGCAGTCGCCAAATAGTCACATGCTGTTAGGAGTGAATAATTTAGCTTCAGCAATGCGTAAAGCGCAACCAAAGATTGAGGAGTCGGTCTATTGTATTCTTTAAATAGTTTGTTGTATGCTTTAAATAGGTCTGCGGATTGTTTTAATAAATACTCATGAAAACAATCTATGTCGGCAAGGTTGATGTTAAAGAGAGGAAGGTATGAAGATAGTTTGAAGAGTTTTTCGTCATTCCAAATGCTTGTCTCCTGGGCGTTGTAAAGAGATGTACTGTGATGCTGATGGATGGAATAGCTGAAAAAGACAGCTACAGCATCCAGATAGTCCTGCAAATCAGGATCATTCAATGACGCTGTTCTGCTGTAATAGAAGGCAAGGAATATGTACATGCTTATGCTGGAATGCTCACTTTTAAAATCATGGCTGACCTTTAGGCAAGGTACAGCATTTTTCATTTTTATCTGCTGGAATTTATGGTTCACTTTGCCCAAATCGTGAAAGGCGATTGACTGCATAAACAGGGTCTCAACCTCACGGGTTATATAATCTGCCTCCTTTGACAAGGAAGGAGGTATGGACAGATTTATCAATCTTGATAAAACCGGTCTCAAAGATAAAGATTCTATGAGAGACTGTGTGTAAGCATAAGTCAATCCCGAATGTTCTGACAATGTTTCCGGCTTACGCCGTTCACCGTCTTTGGGAAGATGTGCATAATAATCAGAACTATTTTTGATTAGCCGATCAAAAAATCTTTTGTCATAACAAATCCTGTCCATACCTTTTCCTAATTAAAACAACTCGATAACTCGGTTCTCTTTCACGACATAAAAATCGCTATCAGAGAATTTTGTCTCTTTATCAAATGTAACATTCGGTGAATAAACAAAGTCACCATACTCATATTGAAACAATTCTTCATTAAAAGAAACTGGAAGTTTCTCGATATAGATATACATTGATTGACTATTAGCCCTATTTCCACGTCCTCTTCCTGCACTTGCAATGAAATCTGAAACTCTCACTTCCGAATTTCTAAAAATAGAATCTATCCGATAATTCCGATCATAGCTAAATCGTGAAAAGGAAGTATATTCTATAAAATTATCCCACCATGCAGAAAAATCATTCTTTCCCATATAAGGCAAAAATTCCGCATGATATGACTTCAGATAATCATATAAAATACGTTCCGTTTCATTTCCATCATTCAAAAGCAGGAAACAACGATACGCAGGATGAACCAAAGTTTGTTCCCTGACCTGCAAAATACCACCCTCCTCTTTACTTGCCATACCTGTTGCATTATTATATTCGATGAAACATTTCAAGAAATTGCCATTGTCTGTTCCCAAAGGCTTGATTCCTATTTTTACATGTTTCAACAATGTATAATAATCAGGCAATCTTTTGTTTTGTTCAAATCCTTTCAAGCCAATAATCGCACCTAAGATTCCCAATAAAGCTGGTTTATGAAGCATATTGTAGGTTAAATATGTATCATTAATATCAGGCTTTTTGAAGAAACCGAAGTCTGCTTTTAGGTCAAAAGAGATTAATCTTTCATTCATCATATCATAAGTCCATTTCTTTCACACTTTCCGGGAGATTGTTCAATAACACAGTCTGCTTGTCATAATAAACTTCCACACATTCAATTTCATCTTTCAGTCCTTCAATCTTATTTTTTAGATTTGTGAAATCATATACGCACTTACCCTCTTTTTTCTCTTGTTTTAACAGGATCAGTTCCATAAGATTCGGCAATACGGCTTTTGAGCCTTCTTTTAACTGAATCCATACCAGCAGCTCGTTCTCACACCCGGCTTTCGATGATGAATCATAATAGGTGACTCCCCGACGCATAGCTTCTTTCAACTTCTCAATGTCTTCTACGGAAAGCATCTGAGCTGATTCGCCTACCAATGAAGCTACATCTTTCAGGTTTTGCGGATTGATGGAAAAATGATGCATATAATGTCCTTCTTCCAATCTTGATTGTCGACCGATAGTTGTCATGCCTTTTTCTGCATCTGGGTCATTAGCCTTGTTGCTAAAAGGTGAGGTTATCTGTTCTGTGAAAATGTTGTCTTCATGCCAAATATTCATGCCGTGATTGATTTGCAATGGACCATGCAACGAAATATTCGTTTCTCCAGCGAATGTCGCACCAAACAATCGGATATCTAGACAAGAAAGTAATTTCTTGGCAATTTCCTTTTTCACCTGACCTTTATCTTTTTTATCTTTGCCTTTGGCATTAGGATAATCGCCAAAATATTTCTGGTAGGTTTCATCCAAAGATATGGGATTCAGATTGTCGTTAAGAGTCTTAAAATAAAAGACTCTTTCTTCATTCATTTCTCTCAGATAATTCTTAATCAAATACTTCAATGCTTTATCCGTTGCATATACTTTTCCATTAGGCAATGTACGAGGCTGACCTGAAAAATCAGCATTGTAGTTTGAGTTAATAGCTTTTACAACAACACAACCAAAAACTCTGTTTTTAAACTCTGTCATAATTATATCCTCATTTATAGTTAATTAATTCTCTTCTTTTTTCTCGTAGATAACGCAATTGCTAAAACATCCTGCAAGAAAATACTTCAACAAAGGCTTCATGTCTACATCCTCATCGTATGTCAACACATTTGAAGCTAAAGCTTTAAAAGCTTTTCCATAGATAGATACAGCATGCTTATATTGCGAAAAGACATGTGCTATTGCATCTTGCAAATGCTTCGATTTTGTCTTTTGCAAATAAGGTTCCAGCATAGAATAATTTTTTTCGCTTGCCACACTCTTATCCATCAGATAGGACACAAGCTGCCCGGCAGCAAACGCGAATTCTTCAGGAGTTTCCAAAACAGCCTCTCCCTTGGCTACAATTCTCATTTTAGACATTAAGTCTGTTACATTGGATGCCATGACTTCTTTCTTTTTATCGTTATTATTAAATAAATTATATAGACTGAACCATATATTCAGTTTTCTCTTTATCACATTATTAAAAGAGAAACGGCTCTTCACTTCTTCATTTTTAATACTTGCTAATATAGCTGTCTCTTATACACATCTCCGAGCCCAC
>ENA-OXEE01000475-OXEE01000475.1-human-gut-metagenome-genome-assembly--contig:-NODE-475-length-19590-cov-19.6653_pt1 | contig 19590 bp, 17 predicted proteins | sample MGYA00249824_ERZ652242 | MGnify/ENA primary metagenome ERZ652242 (study PRJEB26925, sample SAMN05826943) | human gut metagenome | biome: ENVO:2100002; feature: ENVO:00000062; material: ENVO:00002003... | reverse complement strand
CGAGATGTAGCTCCGTCTCGTGGGCTCGGAGATGTGTATAAGAGACAGACTGTAATCTGTAAGGCGTAAGATTTCCGTGTGTCTTTTTCCTAATGAAGCAGACCTGCACTAAATTTTGTCTTACGCCTTACAGATTACAGTTAGCAAAACAGGAGAATAGAAACAAATACCTTAACAATACATTAATTCCATTTGTAATCAACATATATTCAGTAGGTTAGCATGAAAACATGTAAATATCGCCTAATCCGTTAACAGATTTTCACGTCCGCTTGTTTCAAATCCATTGCCGGACGGAAAGAATAGCGTATCTTTGCGTAAACAAAAACACATTGGATTATGGATTCTATCAAAAACAGACGTACGATACGCAAATATAAGCAAGAGGACGTGCCTGCCGACTTGCTGAACGGATTATTGGAAGAAGCGTTCCGCGCCCCTACGATGGGCAACATGCAGCTCTATAGTGTCATCATCACCCGCGACCAGGCGATGAAGGAACGCTTGGCTCCCGCCCATTTCCACCAGCCCATGCTAATGGAAGCGCCGGTGGTACTGACCTTCTGCGCCGACTTCAACCGCTTCTGCAAATGGTGCCGCCAGCGGAAAGCCGAACCGGGCTACGACAACCTGCTCTCGTTTATGAACGCATCCATCGATGCCATCATGCTGACGCAAAACTTCTGCACCCTTGCCGAAGCTGCCGGGCTGGGCACGTGCTTCTTAGGCACCACGATTTATAACCCCGACCAAATCATCGAAGCCTTGAACCTGCCCGAACTGGTCATTCCGCTGGCTACTATCACCGTGGGCTACCCCGACGAATGCCCGCCCCAGCCGGACCGTCTGCCTTTGGAAGGAATCGTCCACGAAGAGCAATACCACGACTATTCGCCCGAGGACATCGACCGCATTTATGCCTACAAGGAGTCGCTCCCGGAGAACAAGCATTTCGTGGAAATCAACCACAAGGAGACGTTAGCACAAGTTTTCACCGACATCCGCTATACGAAAGAAGGGAACGAAGCCATGTCGGAAGTGCTGAAGAAAACGCTTCGGAAGCAAGGGTTTGACAAGTAAATTAAACTGTAGGGGCGGGGGTTGCCCGCCCGAATACATCTACGTATGTACTTGTGTCTGTAGGTGTATCTGGGCGGGCAAACCCCGCCCCTACATTGCACTTTGCAGAATTCATTAAATAAAACTCTGTGTCTCTGTGTTCAATTTATGCCTCTATCACCAATCCATCGTATGCCAAATGGACGTGAGGCGGAAGCGTGGGTTCTACCTCGGCATGCAAGCCAAGCTGATGGCTGGCATGGATGAAATACGCCTCGCGGGGACGGATGCGCTCCACTTGCTCTAAGGCTTGGGCGAGCGACTGGTGAGTGGGATGCGGCGTGACGCGCAAGGCGTTCATGAACAGGCAATTCAATCCCTCTAAATGGGCATACGTCTCCTCGGGCATCTCGGTCATGTCCGTAATCCATGCCACGTTGCCAATGCGGAAGCCCAAAATGGGAAGCCGTCCGTGGACGACCCGAAGCGGAAGCACCTCCACCTTTTGCCCTGCGCCGCCAACTACCTGAAACGGCACATTCGGCTCGACCCGTACCAACGGAATGCGGGGCACACCCGGATAGGGATGCTCGGCAAAGCAATAAGGAATACGGTTCATCAGGCGTTCTGCCGTATATGGCTCGGCATAGACCGGCACATCGTGGAAATGGCAAAAGGGGCGCAAATCGTCCAACCCGCCTACATGGTCGTAATGCTCGTGAGTGATTAAAACGCCGTCGATAGGCTGAAAATCGGGCAAGCGGAGGCTTTGTTCCCTGAAGTCGGGACCGCAATCCACCAATATCCGCACTCCGCCGGACTCTATCAGCCCGGAGCACCGCAAACGCTTGTCGCGCGGGTCGGTGCTGGTACACACCGGACACGTACACCCTACCTGCGGCACCCCCGTGGAAGTGCCGCTTCCTAATATTGTTATCTTCATAAGCCGCTTAATCAGTTTACATATATGTTTTGAAACGCAGATTAACGCAGATTTTCGCAAATATATTTATTCACCCCCAATTTACGAAATACGATTATATAAATTGGAATATCCATTAATCCGCGTAAATCTGCGTTTCCTCATCATAATTTCTACGTATCACTTCACTCTATATAATTCACTTCGGGAGAAATGCGGATGCCGAACTTTTCCTCGACCGAGCGTGCCACGTCTTCGGCTAACCGGCGGACTTCTTCTCCCGTAGCCCCGCCAAGGTTCACCAGCACCAATGCCTGTTTGGCATGTACACCTACCCGCCCCCGCGTCTTGCCTTTCCAACCGCAACGGTCTATCAGCCATCCGGCAGGCACCTTTACCCGACCTTCACCCGCGGAATAATGGGGCATATCGGGATATAGGGCACACAACGCATCGTACTGAGCCTTGGGAATCACCGGATTCATAAAGAAACTTCCGGCATTCCCTACCCGCGCCGGATCGGGCAATTTTTCATTCCGGATGCGGATAACGGCCTCACGCAATGCCTTTTGGGTCAATTCCCCGCCCGACTTTTCCAGTTCGGCACGGATATTCCCGTAATCCAAATGCCAAACGGGCTTCTTGCTCAGGCGATAGGTCACGCCCGTCACGATGTATTGCCCTTTCAATTCCTGCTTGAAAACGCTTTGGCGGTATGCGTAGCGGCATTCTTCGTTCATAAACCTGCGGGATTCGCCTGTAGTTACGCCAACCGTATCGACACATACAATCAAGTCTTTAGCCTCTACACCGTATGCGCCGATGTTCTGCACCGCCGAAGCTCCGACTTCGCCCGGAATCAACGAAAGATTTTCAGCCCCATACCAGCCTTGCTCCACCGTGTAAGCCACGAAGCCATCCCATACTATGCCCGAACCGACATGCACTTCTACTTCATCATCGGTCTCGGTGATTACACGAATCCCCCGGATAGCCGAATGCAGGACAATGCCTTGGAAATCGTGCAGGAAAAGCAGATTACTCCCGCCACCTATCGCCAACAAAGGCACCTCTTCACGGGGCTGCATCAAGAACGAGCGAAGCTCTTCTTCCGATGCATATTCTACAAAACGGGAAGCACGCACGTCCATGCCGAACGTGTTATGAGCCAAAAGCGGATAGTTGCGTAAGTCTTTCATTTTATTCTGTGGTGAAATATCGATATTTTTAAATCAATCACTCAAGTCTTCAAACTCAACCAATTTCCATTCGCCTCCCCGGCACTCGAAGTAAAGCGTGTTGCTGAATCCGTTTCCGAATCCCTTGAACTCTACAATCTTCGTGTCGGTATCGGGCACCGCCTCCTGCCCGTAATGGACATTCGTAAGACGCTCTTTCATCAGAGGAGGACGAAAAGAGAACCACTGCCCTTCATCGAGCGTCGTCTCCAAAATCTGAAATTCGTCTTCTGGGTCGACCGTCACAAACGATAACGGGTCTGCCAAACGCTCGCCTTGAAACACCGAATCATTGGCAAAACGGAAATAGAAATCGAAGAAATCCTCTTTCCCGCTTTCCGCATGCGCTAACTTTTCCTTATTAATCGCTTCGAGAAACCAACTCTCCTTGATGCGCTGGAAATAATAACGCTTCACCTTGCGGTCTTTCAGGTAAATCCAGTCGACCTGCACACTCCGCACCGCCGTGTCTTTCTCCAGCTCCATTTCTTCTTCCCTATCGAAAAGCACGGTGTACACCGGGTCACGGCTAAAGAGCGGGTCGTATTCCCAATCTTCTTTCGCGATACGGGTCACCTCTCTTCCTTTATAATAAGAAATAGGGAAGACAATCCGCGATTGCTGGAAACGTTCGTTTGAAGCGAAGTTGTAGAAAAAATCGGCGAAGCTCTCGTCCGCCGTGGCTGGTATCACTTCCGGACGGTCGGGAGCGGTATCCGGCACAACTTCTTCCTCGACCTGAAGCGAGTCTATCTGCTTGGTCAATGTTTCAAAAGGGTCAATCTTCTTTTTCCCACCTCCACAGGAAGCCATCACTCCTACGAGCAAACAACATCCAAATACAATTTTTTTCATGATTAGTGCTTCTGAAAAATCAGCGCAAAGGTACTTCTTTTTTTCATTCATGGAACAAAAGACATGCAGTTTTCTTTTTTATCGGAAGAAAAAGATAAAAATTCAGTTTTAATCCTTACCTTTGCGCGTAAAATAAAAAAGATAATAGGTTATGTTAACGAAAATAGAAGAATTGCTTCAGGAAGTTGACCAGCTGACCGCCCAGAACACAGACGAGCTGGAAGCGCTCCGCATCAAGTACCTGAGTAAAAAAGGAATCATCAACGCCTTAATGGCGGACTTCCGGAATGTACCTGCCGACCAGAAGAAAGAAGTCGGCATGAAGTTGAACGAACTGAAAACCCGTACGCAAGAGCGTATCGCTGCTCTGAAGGAAACATTCGAGAGCCAAGACGCCGATATGTCCGACCTCGACCTAACCCGTACGGCTTATCCCATTCAGTTGGGCACACGCCATCCGTTGAACATCGTACGCAATCAAATCATCGACATCTTCAGCCGCTTGGGATTCACCATTGCCGACGGACCCGAAGTGGAAGACGACCTGCATGTGTTCACAAAGATGAATTTCGCGCCCGACCATCCGGCACGCGACATGCAAGACACCTTCTTCATAGAGACCAATCCGGACGATGTGACCAAGAACATCATCTTGCGCACGCATACCAGCAGCGTCCAGGCACGTACCATGGAAGTAACCCAGCCCCCTATCCGCGTGATTTGCCCGGGACGCGTGTACCGCAACGAAGCCATCAGCTACCGCGCGCATTGCTTCTTCCACCAAGTAGAGGGCTTGTATGTGGACAAGAACGTATCGTTCACCGACCTGAAGCAAGTCCTGCTGCAATTCGCCCAAGAGATGTTCGGACCGGAAACGAAAATCCGCTTGCGCCCGTCTTACTTCCCGTTCACCGAACCCAGCGCGGAAATGGACATCAGTTGCCACATCTGCGGAGGAGAAGGATGCCCGTTCTGCAAATACACCGGATGGGTAGAGATTTTGGGATGCGGCATGGTAGACCCAGCCGTGCTCGACGCTTGCGGCATAGATAGCAAAGTATATTCGGGCTATGCTTTCGGCATGGGCGTAGAGCGCATCACCAACCTGAAATACAAGGTGAAAGACCTGCGCATGTTCTCGGAAAACGATACCCGCTTCCTTGAAGAGTTTGAAGCGGCAAACTAAAAAATATTCACCACAGATTACACAGATTTAACTAATTAATAATGAACAATTAATAGTTAATAACGACAAATGAAAACGCTTACCGCTATTCATGATTCACTTTTAATTATTAATTAATAAAATCTGTGCAATCTGTGGTGAAAACAGACTTAACATCTTCAGCTTATGGAAAAGCAACGCCTGATTACGCCGAGCTATTGTTGCATTCTGGCAGCCAACTTCCTGCTCTACTTCGGCTTTTGGCTCTTAGTTCCGGTACTTCCCTTCTATCTATCGGAAATCTTCCATGCTTCGAATACCACCATCGGTATTGTCTTATCCTGCTATACCGTATCTTCACTCTGCATCCGCCCCTTCTCCGGATACCTGCTCGACACTTTCGCCCGCAAACCCCTCTACCTCTTCGCTTACTTTATCTTCACGATGATTTTTGCCGGATACATGTTTGCCGGAGCGTTGACCATGTTCATCATCTACCGCATCATCCACGGCATCTCGTTCGGAATGGTCACGGTAGGCGGAAATACGGTAGTCATCGACATTATGCCCTCGGCACGGAGGGGCGAAGGATTGGGCTATTACGGGCTGGCGAACAATCTTGCCATGTCTATCGGTCCCATGTTCGGCTTGTTCCTTCATAGCGCGGGCACATCCTATATCGCGATTTTCTCTTACGGACTCGGCTCGTGCGTCTTAGGCTTCATTGCAGCCAGCATGGTAAAGACTCCCTACAAGCCGCCGGTGAAACGCGAACCGATATCGCTCGACCGCTTTATCCTCATCAAAGGATTGCCCGCCGGACTCAGCTTGCTCTTGCTATCTATCCCCTACGGCATGACCACCAATTATGTAGCCATGTATGCCAAACAAATCGGCATCACGGCTGAAACCGGCTTTTTCTTCACCCTCATGGCGGTAGGTATGGCCATTAGCCGCTTATTCAGCGGAAGATTGGTAGATAAAGGGAAAATCACCCAAGTCATCAATGCCGGACTCTATTTGGTGTGCTTCTGCTATTTTGCCCTGACGGCATGCGGCTGGCTAATAGGCTGGAACTATGCCTTTACCACATCCTTGTTTTTCCTGATAGCCCTGCTCTTAGGCATCGGGTTCGGCACGATGTTTCCGGCATACAATACGCTATTCGTAAACCTTGCCCCCAATAACCAGCGCGCCACGGCTACCAGCACTTACCTCACTTCGTGGGACGTAGGTATCGGAATCGGCATGTTGCTGGGCGGATATATCGCCGAAATCGCCTCATTCAGAGACGCATACCTGTTTGGAGCCACTCTCACGGTGGTATCGATGATTTATTTCCACCTGAAAGCAGGCCCGCATTTCCAGCGGAACAAGCTGAGATAATTGAGATATAATACCCTGAATAAACATTTTAATACAACATTATGCAGCCCGAAATCTTACAAATACTCTATCAAGACTATACCGGACATACCGCTGAAAGCATTGAGCCATTGGCTGGTGCAGGTTCTAACCGGAAATACTATCGGTTGAAAGGCAATCCTCAACTAATCGGCGTATATGGCACATCGGAGGCGGAAAACCGTGCCTTCCTTTATATGGCAAAACATTTCACCGAGAAAGGATTGCCCGTACCGCAAATATACGCTCAAAGCGATGACGGAATGGCTTACTTGCAAGAAGATTTGGGAGACATTTCATTATTTCAAGCCATTGAACAAGGACGGACTACAGGCACATTCAATGAAGCAGAAAAAAGTTTATTGAAACAAACCATCCGCCTGCTCCCCTCTTTGCAAATCGAAGGGGCAAAAGACATGGATTTCTCCGTATGCTACCCACAAGCCGAGTTCAACCAGCGCAGCGTCCTATGGGACTTGAATTACTTCAAGTATTGTTTCCTAAAAGCGACTGGAATCGAATTTCAAGAGAATCTGCTGGAAAACGATTTTGAAAATATGACGGATGTATTGCTTGCCGATACATTTTCCACTTTCATGTACCGCGACTTCCAAAGCCGAAACGTGATGATACGGGACGGACAACCTTACTTTATCGACTTCCAAGGAGGACGGAAAGGACCGATTTATTATGATGTGGCTTCTTTCCTCTGGCAAGCCAAAGCCCGATTCCCGCAAGACTTGCGGGAAGAACTGATACACGAATACTTAGAAGCGCTTCAAGCATATTATCCCATATCCGAATCCCACTTCAGGGAACAATTAAGGCATTTCGTCCTCTTCCGTACCCTGCAAGTATTGGGTGCATACGGATTCAGGGGGTACTTTGAGCAAAAGCCGCATTTCCTGCAAAGCATTCCGTATGCGATTGAAAATTTAAGCCAATTGCTGGAACACAAATTCCCGGAATATCCTTACCTATGTAAAGTATTGAAACAATTGACCGGGCTTCCCGTTTATGTCCTCGAACAAAATAAACGTAAACTTACGGTTCGGGTCATCAGTTTCTCTTATAAGAAAGGGATTCCCGAAGACCCGTCTGGCAACGGAGGCGGATACGTATTCGATTGCCGTGCCATTCATAATCCGGGCAGATATGATGCATATAAACCACTGACCGGACGCGATGAGCCCGTTATCCGCTTCTTAGAAGAAGACGGAGAAATCCTTTCCTTCCTTGAACACGTTTATGCCTTAGCAGATGCCCATGTGCAACGTTTTTTGGAACGAGGATTTACTCATCTCAGCATCTGCTTCGGATGTACCGGCGGACAACACCGTTCGGTCTATGCTGCCGAACATACCGCCCGGCACATCCATGAGAAATTCGGAGTGAACGTAGAAGTAATTCACCGGGAACAAAATATCGCTTATAAATTTTAATAGCAAAAATACTGGGAATAATCTTTTAATCTGTGTAATCTGTGGTGAAAAAACAAATATGAAAGCCATGATATTTGCCGCCGGATTAGGAACCCGGCTAAAGCCTTTAACCGACCGGATACCGAAAGCATTGGTACCCGTAGGAGGAATACCCATGCTGCAACACGTTATTCTTAAACTGAAGCAAGCAGGGTTTTCCGAAATTGTTATCAATATCCATCACTTTGGTGAACAAATTATCAACTTCTTGCAAACCAACCAAAACTTTGGCATCACCATTCATATCAGTGATGAACGTGACGAATTATTAGATACGGGCGGAGGAATCAAGAAAGCCGCTCCGTTCTTCAGCGGCAATGAACCGTTCTTGGTGCATAATGTCGATATCTTATCGGATATCGATTTGAAAGCCTTATACGAATCACATCTATACAGTACAAACGATGCCACTTTATTGGTCAGCCAACGGGAAACCTCGCGCTACCTGTTATTTGATAAAGAGAGTGCCCGTCTCTGCGGTTGGATAAACAAACAGACTCGGCAAACCAAACCGGAAGGATTTGTCTATCGCCCGGAGCAACACGAAGCGTATGCCTTCAGCGGCATTCATGTTATCTCCCCTTCCCTCTTCCGCTATATGGATGAACATTGGACCGGTAAATTTTCCATTACCGATTTCTATCTTCAGACCTGCAAAGAAGCACATATTGGCGGATACATCGCCCAACATCTCCAATTGATAGATATCGGCAAACCCGAAACATTAGTGCAAGCGGAGCAACTCTTTACTTAAAACAAACGCAAAGACGCTAAAACGCAGAGATTGATTTTTAGAGAAGGCTAAAGAGGCTCAAAATGGCAATTGAGTATCAAAAAGTAATGTCATCCTGAGCAAAGCGAAGGATCTCGTGTACATCAACTTGTGTTTTCGAGATTCTTCACTACGTTCAGAATGACAAAATGAAAGCCTATTTCTATTTTGATACAGCCTTTTTGCTTGTCTCTCTAATATATAACTTTGCGTTTTTGCGTCTCTGCGTTTGTATCAAAATCCCCTTTTAAAAGAGGTTCAACTTATTCTTTCGGGCTTCTTCCAACGATACCGGCTTTACTTGCTTTTCCTTATTACCCTCACGCAATGCTTCGTATTCGTCTGCTAATTCTTTTACAAATGCATCGTGTGTGGCAGGATTTAGCAAACGGGCAGCAACCGGCGCATTCTGCGAAGCATCTTTCAGATAAACCACCGGTCCCTGATAGACCGGAGCTATCTTCAATGCCGTATGAAGTTTGGAAGTTGTGGCACCCCCAATCATTACCGGAATATGCAGACCGGCACGATTTAATTCACATACCACGTGTACCATTTCCTCTAACGAAGGAGTAATCAATCCACTTAATCCGATGATGTCTACTTTTTCACGCATCGCCGTTTCTACAATCGTTTCGGCAGGTACCATTACACCCAAGTCGATGATTTCGTAATTATTGCATGCCATTACGACCGACACAATGTTCTTCCCGATATCATGCACATCTCCTTTTACCGTAGCCACCAACACCTTTCCGGCTTTCTTTGCTCCTTCTTTCTTTTGGGCTTCAATGAAAGGCTGCAAGATAGATACCGCTTTCTTCATCGTGCGTGCCGTCTTTACCACTTGAGGCAAAAACATCTTGCCCGAACCGAACAATTCCCCGACCCGGTTCATGCCTCCCATCAACGGACCTTCAATGATGCTTACCGCATCGGGATAACTCTTTAAAGCCTCTTGCAAATCTTCTTCCAAATAATCGCCAATGCCTTTCACCAACGCATATTGCAAGCGAGCATCCACATCCGACTCTTTTCTCCATGCCAAATGGGCATCTGCCGCTTGCGCATTCCCTGCGTTTTCTTTCTCCGCCTTCAACTTCTCCGCCATTTCTATCAAGCGTTCGGCTGCATCGGAACGGCGGTTTAATACTACGTCTTCAATACGTTCCAACACATCTGCCGGAATATCGGTATAAAGCACCGAGGATGCCGGATTGACAATGCCCATATCCATGCCTTGCGCAATCGCATGATAAAGGAACACGGCATGCATCGCCTCACGGATGTAATTATTTCCACGGAAAGCGAAAGACAAGTTGCTCACTCCTCCGCTAATATGCGCTCCGGGCAAGTTCTTCCGAATCCAACCCGTAGCACGGATAAAGTCGACGGCATAATTGTTATGTTCTTCCATGCCCGTAGCTACCGCTAATACATTGGGGTCGAAGATGATGTCTTGCGGACGGAAGCCCACTTGTTCCGTTAAAATACGATATGCACGGCTACACACTTCAATCTTCCGTTCGTAAGTATCTGCCTGTCCTTTCTCATCGAAAGCCATTACAATAACCGCCGCTCCATACTGCTTGATGATACGGGCGTGTTCGATAAAGACCGCTTCGCCTTCTTTCAACGAAACGGAGTTGACAATGCCTTTGCCCTGCACGCATTTCAGCCCTGCCACAATCACCTCCCATTTCGAGGAATCTATCATAATAGGTACGCGCGCGATATCAGGTTCCGATGCTATCAGATTAAGGAAAGTAGTCATTTCTTGAGCGGCATCCAATAGACCGTCGTCCATATTGATGTCAATCACCAACGCACCGTCTTCCACCTGCTTGCGGGCAATAGACAAGGCTTCTTCGTATTTCTTTTCATTGATCAACCGAAGAAACTTGCGCGAACCAGCCACATTACACCGCTCGCCTACATTGACAAAATTAATTTCGGGCGTAACTTCTAATAATTCCAATCCCGAAAGCCATAAATACTTCGGCTCGGCTACCCGCTGGTGAGGCTTTCTTCCTTCTACCAACGAAGCGAAGCGGGCGATATAAGCCTCGGTCGTTCCGCAACATCCTCCGATGATATTCACCAAACCCTCGTCGATGTATTCCTTCACTTCGGCTTCCATTTCTTCGGGAGTCTGGTCGTATTGACCCAACGTATTGGGAAGTCCGGCATTGGGATAAGCACTGATATAATAAGGTGCACGCCGGGCAAGTTGTTCCAAGAACGGCTTCAGTTGTTTGGCACCGAACGAGCAATTCAATCCTATCGAGAAAATATCGGCATGTTGCACCGAAGCCAAGAACGCATCGAGTGTCTGCCCCGATAAAGTACGTCCACCTGTATCTGAAACCGTGACCGAAAGCATCAAGGGCACTTTGCGCCCGCATTGCTCCATAGCCCGATTAGCGGCATAGATAGCCGCCTTGGCATTCAAGGTATCAAAAATGGTTTCTATCAGAATCGTGTCTACACCTTCTTCTAATAAAGCGGTCATTTGTTCCATATATGCCTCGGCAAGCTCATCGAAAGTCAAGGCACGATAAGCAGGATTGTTCACATCGGGACTCATCGAGCAAGTCTTGTTGGTAGGACCTACCGAGCCTGCTACCCAGCGGGGCTTTTCCGGACATCTTGCCGTATATTCATCTGCCAAACGCCGTGCCAAACGTGCCGCCTCCCGGTTGATTTCCGCACAATAAGCTTGCAGGTGATAATCCGCCATCGAAACACGGGTGGCATTAAACGTATTAGTCTCGATAATATCCGCACCGGCATCCAAATACTTCCGATGTATATCTTCTATCACATCCGGACGGGTCAGGCAAAGCACATCGTTGCATCCTTTCAACATGCCAGGCACATCATGGAAACGGTCTCCACGGAAATCGTCTTCCGTCAGACCATATTGCTGAATCATGGTACCCATGGCACCGTCCAGCACCAAGATGCGTTCGTTTATCTGCTCTTGTATTGTTTTCATTGCTCTTCTTATTTTTATATCAAACGCAGAGACGCAAAAGCGCAAAGGTTTTTATTTAGAAAAAAGTAAAAGCATAGAGACCGAATTAGGCTTCACACTACTCCGTGAGTTTTGCCTTCTCTCTTTCAATTATCTTCTCTGCGATTTTGCGCCTCTGCGTTCAATAAAAACACTCATCGTTTGAACATACGGTCCATCATCCGCTTGTCTTCCTTTTCCTTCAGGCTCTGGCGCTTATCGTATTGCTTCTTTCCTTTTGCCAAGGCAATAACCACCTTTGCCAGCCCTTTCTCGTTGATATACATACGGGTAGGCACAATGGTGAAGCCCGGTTCGGCTGAAGTGCGCTCCAGCTTGCGAAGCTCTTTCTTGGTAAGCAAGAGCTTGCGGTCACGCCTTGCGGCATGGTTATTATACGAGCCATAAAAGTATTCGGCGATGTGCATGTTCTTCACCCATAGCTCGCCGCGCGAAAAGAAACAGAACGTATCTACCAGGCTTGCCTTGCCCTGACGGATAGACTTGATTTCGGTTCCCGTCAGCACAATGCCCGCCGTATAGGTGTCGATAAACTCGTAATCGAACGAGGCTCGTTTGTTCTTGATATTTATATTGCTTGCATTTGTTTTCATCTTCAATTCAATATTACAGATAATTGATTAAACACGTATTCTATCAGCCACGGGCAAATCAAAATGACCAACGTAGCCACAAAAGTGAAAGACATCTGCAGACGTTCGGGAACTCCTAACCACCGGCGTACCCCTTCGAATACGACAAAGACCGTGTACACTTGCAATATCCAATGAAGCAGGGCTATCGAAAACAAGCCGCTGACTATATTCAGCACAAAAGTAACCACCATCGAATAGCCTACAAACACCAGCATACGGTTGTGCATACTTCCCCATTTCAACCACTTGGCACAAATTTTGTCAAGCACATACGCCGAAAGGAAAAAACCGCCGAATAAGGCAACCGCCACGGCACAACACCGCGTCAATGCCACTTGAAACATCAACGAAGAAAAATCTCTCCCGATAAAGGTGCCCGCAAATTCAGACAAGCCACAAAGCCCTATCAACGGATACACAAACCCGGTCTGGATATCGTGCCCTCCTCCATGTTCCCGTATCTCATCCCACGCTTTGCCCGGAACAGACAACAATGCCCATATCTGATGAAACAATCCTTTATAATTCAAAATTCACACGTTTTTTGCATTATACTCAAATTGCAAATATACAAAAATAAAGCCGGGCATAAAACACTCGGCTCTATTTTTTTATTTCATTTATTTCCTGAAATCTGGTCATGAGTCTCCATAATTGACTTATAATTAAGCTCTACCGTACGGACGGAAACCGAATCTTCCGCATAACTATTGTCACGCGCATTCTGCTCATACGAAACCGTAATCTTATCCGGACGTTTGCTATATATTTCTCCATAACGGTTCAACGCATCATTAATGTTAAAGTGTAGCCAGGCACCCGATGACTGGGTAAACTTGTCATCCTCTGCCACATTCAATAACTTATGACGCAAATTCAAGGTCATTCCCTCCGCCGAAAAATCTTCGTCTGTATAATATAAAGTGAACTGATGTGTAGCCATCTCCGCCTCGCGTTCCTTCATATCGCTCATGTCTGCATCCTTCCGCACGAAAAAGCTTAACGGAAGGAACAAATCATTCAGCTTATAAAAATAATAAAGTGAATTATCGTATGACGTATTTACCGCCATTACCGGCGCATTGGCATCGGCTTCTCCCGGAGCCTGGGGCATCCAAAGTCCCTCATTTATCGGAGAATAGCCTAAGATAGTAGCATCTATCTTTCCGCCTGACATATCTTGTGTGTAATCATACGAATAGAACAATTGGATATACCCTGAAGACATAGGCACATCCTTCAGGTCTTCCGAATTCAACGGAGCTACTTTATATCCCAACTGGCTGACATACAGACCTGTCAGATTATCCACTTTCACAATTTCATTATACGACAAGATATTGCTATTGTCCTCACCGTCCAAACAAGAAGTAAAGCCAAGCATTGTAGCCAGTGCCAGCATAAGCACATTCCATTTCATTTTTTTCATATCGTTCTCTAATTATTATATCGTTTTTATATCAAAATGCAAAGATGAGAAAAAGACACTATATATCAAAATAAAGCCGGACATTTTTGCCCGGCTCATATATACTAACGATTGGACTAACACCAATTATTCTTTTGACATATTAGGTAAATAACTATTTTCTATACTTATAGTTTGAGACAACTTTGCATTAGGATCGGAAGTCGCATAAACCAAAGAAGATTTCTCATATTCCACTTCAATACGTTTGGGATACTCCCCATTATTATTTGCTTTATATTGCGATATGATTGGGTCCATTCTCACGAAAACATCTTCAAGATAACCTGCGGTATATTCTTGTCCCCAATTTTCTTTACTTGTGTCTATGCCATTGGCTTCACAACGAATATGCAATTTCAACGTCCCTTTTGCAACACCGGTTTCATTACTATCATAATAAACATTGATACGGAATTCATCACGTGCCGTATTCAAAGTCTCAGTAGTGGTTCCTTTCTTTAATAAATAAGCAAAAGAGTAAATAAAGTACTTATATTCTCCCCATAAAAGACAACCTCTCATATCATACAAACCAACCGTCTGACTTTTCTCAGGCACAGAAGTAAGCACCGGTGACATTTCACGCAAATAAATAGGGTCTTGTGCCAAATTTATATTGACCGATTTTGTTTCAGCCGTTACCACTTCATCCTCTGGAAGCGTACCGTAAATGTATGCCACAGGAGAAGTCGGTGAAGATGTCAACATTTGAGTAGGCACGAAAGTAACGCCATAATCAGATAAAAATGTAGTCCCATAAAAACTGCTGCTTACTTCCATATATCCACCAACTTGTTGAGGACCCGGATCACCACTATCCAAACAAGATGTAAACCCTAACATCGAAACCAGTGCCATGGCGAGCACGCCAAATTTAAACTTTTTCATGTTCTTCTTTGATTTGATTTTATAATTAAATTTGATAAACTTTTTATGCAAAATGCAAAGATGCGGGAAATACTGCATCCGCTTTCTATATTTAACATTTATTTAAACCATTTTCCTTTCCTCCTTTTCACGCATCTATATGCATCACCTTATTTATATAGATGCATCAGCCGATGAAGCCAACTCCGAAAGCCTACGGACTTATATGCGTTATATTCCCCTACCGGCATCAAGCGGAAATCTCGGCAAACTGGTCGAGATGTTCGTCTACATAGCGCGCCACTTGCTCCGTCACTTCCTCTTCCATATCCATGAATTGCTCTTCGAGGTCATCAAACTCCTCGTATTGCTCATACATCGCCATAAACTCGTCCTCATCCCGTTCCTGCTCCAAGTCTTCCCGATGCGCGTCGTATATCTTCTTTGCCTCGTAAACTAACTTTGAGAACTCCTTCGCCCCCATCAGGCGCATCGCCTTGGCAAAAGGATTGAGAAAAATATACGGTCCGTATCCATTCTGGATGAGTTGCACAAAGCCGCCTTCGTTCACCTCTTCGCAAAAGATGCGGTATCCCAACAACGTATGCTGGTATCCGTTGAGCAAAGGCATCGTCTCGGAATTAATCTGCCCGCCCGTCACTTCCAAATAGCGGTCGGTAAATACCCGCAAGAACTCGTCCATTCCTTCGCCTGCCGCCCGGCGCAAAGCCTCGTCGCTTACCGTAATCTTCTTTTCTTCTTCCATTGATTATTTATTTAAACGCAGAGACGCAAAAACGCAAAGTTTTTTTCATTTGCAATAGAAATATCCTCTTGCGCCCTTTGCCTTCTCTAAAATAAATCTCCGCGTCTTTGCGTCTCTGCGTTCGATTTACATTAAAATAAGAATCACACCGCAAAGATAAGTCTTTTCATCCACATACGAAAAAGATTTTGCCACGTTGACATAGCAAAATAGCGGACGTGGTAAAAAATATCATTAAAATGTAACAAAAAGTTTGTTCCAAGACCTTGTATAAATCAAGAAAACGACTAACTTTGCGTGCGGATTGAGGAAAGCTTTTCCCCGACCCGCAAAGTATTAAAACTACTTATTTTTTATTACTCAATAAAAACGTAACGAATATGACTTATTCACACGAAGTTGAACACATGTGTTGTGTCGCAAAAGGACCCAATCACGGTCCGGCTCCTATTCCTGAAGAAGGGAAATGGATTCAAGCAAAAGAAATCAAAGACATTTCTGGTTTGACCCACGGTGTGGGATGGTGTGCTCCTCAGCAAGGTGCGTGCAAGCTGACACTGAACGTTAAGGAAGGCGTTATCCAAGAATGTCTGGTAGAAACTATCGGTTGCTCAGGTATGACCCACTCAGCTGCTATGGCATCTGAAATCCTGCCGGGCAAGACTATCTTGGAAGCTTTGAACACCGACTTGGTTTGCGACGCTATCAATACAGCCATGCGTGAATTGTTCCTGCAAATCGTTTACGGTCGTACCCAATCAGCTTTCTCAGAAGGCGGCTTGATGATCGGCGCAGGCTTGGAAGACTTGGGTAAAGGTCTCCGCAGCCAGATAGGTACATTGTACGGAACAAAAGCTAAAGGCACCCGTTACCTCGAACTGACCGAAGGTTACATCACCCGTATGGCTTTGGACAAAGACAACCAAGTTATCGGTTATGAATACGTCCACATGGGCAAGTTCATGGAACAAGTGAAGAAAGGTGTTGACGCTAACGAAGCATTGAAAGCCGTTACAGGCACTTACGGACGCTTCAAAGAAGAGCAAGGCGCAGTTAAATATATTGACCCACGTAAAGAATAATAGGAGGACACAGATTATGATTAGACCAGTACAGTTTGAAAGTCAAGACCGTCGTATGAAGCAGATTTTGGCTGCATTGAACGAAAACGGCATCAAAGACATTGAAGAAGCTAACAAGATCTGTGAAGAAGCAGGCCTCGACCCGTATCTGACTTGTCAGGAAACTCAGGGTATCTGCTTCGAAAACGCTAAGTGGGCTTACGTAGTAGGTTGCGCTATCGCACTGAAGAAAGGCTGCAAGAACGCTGCTGATGCTGCTGAAGCTATCGGTATCGGTTTGCAAGCATTCTGTATTCCGGGTTCTGTAGCTGATGACCGTAAAGTAGGTATCGGTCATGGTAACTTGGCAGCCCGTCTGCTCCGCGAAGAAACCCAATGCTTCGCATTCTTGGCAGGCCACGAATCATTCGCTGCAGCTGAAGGCGCTATCAAGATTGCAGAAATGGCAAACAAGGTTCGTACCAACCCGTTGCGTTGCATCCTGAACGGTTTGGGTAAAGACGCCGCTATGATTATTTCTCGTATCAACGGCTTTACATACGTTCAGACGAAGTTCGATTACTTCACCGGTGAATTGAACATCGTAAACGAAACTCCGTATTCAGACGGTCCTCGTGCGAAAGTAAAATGCTACGGTGCTGATGACGTTCGCGAAGGTGTGGCTATCATGTGGCATGAAAACGTAGACGTATCTATCACAGGTAACTCTACTAACCCGACCCGTTTCCAACACCCGGTAGCAGGTACGTATAAGAAAGAACGTGTACTTGCCGGCAAACCTTACTTCTCTGTAGCATCAGGTGGTGGTACAGGACGTACTTTGCATCCGGATAACATGGCTGCAGGTCCTGCTTCTTACGGTATGACCGATACATTGGGCCGTATGCACTCAGACGCTCAGTTCGCAGGTTCTTCTTCAGTTCCCGCACACGTAGAAATGATGGGCTTCCTGGGTATCGGTAACAACCCGATGGTAGGATGTACAGTAGCTTGCGCCGTTAACGTGGCTTTGGCTCTGAACAAGTAATCATTGCTTGAACATACAATTTAATTTGACATGGAAACTCCCGTACTTACCGTGCGGGAGTTTTTTTATTTGCACAATAATAAAAAAATCAGTAGCTTTGTATATGCATACGGCTTCATCGGCATACGAAGCCTGCTTCGACAACAAACGAAGCCTGCTTCATCAGCCATCGAATCCTGCTTCATCTGAAAACCCAGAATTAGAACGTTTATTATCCAGATATGAAAGAAATCAAATGCCCGAAATGCCAAAGTGTGTTTCAAGTAGACGAAGCAGATTATGCTTCTATAGTCAGCCAAGTAAAAAACACTGAATTCTATGCCGAAATAAACAGAAGGCTGGAGGAACTGCATAAACAATACCTTGCCGAACAACAAGCCGCCGTACTGAAATCAGAGCAAGATTTTCAAAAGAAACTCTCGGCACAACAAACAGAAATAGGGAAAAAAGAAAACGAAATAGACCGGCTTAAAGCACAAATCGACAGCCTTTCCCAAACCAAAGAATTAGAATTCAAGACCATTCTATCGAAAAAAGAACAAGAAATAGCCGAACTGAAAGCCCATTTGTTGCAAAGTGACAACAAACGCCAAATCGCTTTATTGGAAGAACAACAAAAAGCACAGGAGGCACTACGGGCAAAAGACAATCAAATAGCAGAATTGACCGGAAAGATAAAACTGGAAAAGAGTGAAGCTTCCTTGCGCGAAACCAGCTTGATAAAAGAATATGATATCAAGCTGAAACAAAAGGAAGACGAAGTGAACTACTACAAAGACCTGAAAAGTAAATTATCGACAAAAATGGTCGGTGAAACGCTTGAAATCCATTGCAGTACCGAATTCAACCGTATGCGCCCGCTTTTCCCAAACGCCTACTTCGAGAAAGACAACGATGCTTCGGGAGGCAGTAAGGGCGATTTCATCTTCCGGGATTACGAAGACGGTTTTGAATACATCTCCATTATGTTCGAAATGAAAAACCAAATGGATGAAACCGCAACCAAGCACAAAAACGAAGATTTCCTGAAAAAGCTGGATGAAGACCGGAAAGCCAAGCATTGTGAATTTGCCGTATTGGTATCCTTACTTGAGGCGGATAACGAACTCTACAATACAGGCATCGTAGACTTTTCGCATAGGTATCCCAAAATGTATGTCATCCGTCCGCAGTTTTTCATGCCGCTCATCACGCTGCTGGTACAGACTTCGAAGAAAAGCATCGAATACCAACGCCAGCTTCAGATTGCCCGGAGCCAATCTGTTGACGTCACTAATTTCGAGACCCAACTGAATGAGTTCAAAGAAAAATTTGCCAACAATTACCGTTTGGCAAGCGAAAAATTCAAGACCGCCATCGATGAGATAGATAAATCTATCCAACATTTGCAAAAAATAAAAGAAGCGTTGGTAGGGTCTGAAAGGAATCTCCGCTTAGCCAATGACAAAGCAGACGGACTTACTATCAAGAAACTGACCCGTGGGAACCCTACCATGAAAGCAAAATTTGAAGAGGCAAGACAACGCAACGAACAAGCGGACAACGACAATCCCTAAACACTCTTCCGCACCCGAAGACAGCGGGTATTCCGATTTCTTCCAATGCAGAAGGCACCTCCATGCATCGTTATATACCGGTAATTATAAGAAGCAGAAGAGGCTGTCTCAAAATTGAAATAAGCTTTCATTTTGTCATCCTGAACGGAGTGAAGGATCTCGAATACACAAGCTGATGTACACGAGATTCTTCGCTACGCTCCCTTAGATTTGCGCAGTGAAAAGAAATACGGCTGAAATGTTTACTTTTGTT
>ENA-OXEE01000463-OXEE01000463.1-human-gut-metagenome-genome-assembly--contig:-NODE-463-length-19985-cov-21.5829_pt1 | contig 19985 bp, 18 predicted proteins | sample MGYA00249824_ERZ652242 | MGnify/ENA primary metagenome ERZ652242 (study PRJEB26925, sample SAMN05826943) | human gut metagenome | biome: ENVO:2100002; feature: ENVO:00000062; material: ENVO:00002003... | reverse complement strand
GGGTAGCGAAATTATATGCCTAATTTGTTAAATCCCCAACAATGCGAACTGTTCCCTTATAAATCCTCCGAAGTCAGCGAAAAAATAAACAAAAGAAAGGCGTGAGGACTTGTCCGCATTCATCAAAACCAAGCATCGCCAAACGCTTCATAAGAAATGAATGTAAAGAAACAATACCCACGCCGTATGCTATGTAAGAGGGTACAACATGGGCTGTATCCGATACATATACAAACAGAATGAGCGTCATATTGTCTCTATCCTTCTTATGGTTGAAATTGGCGATTTCGGTTTTAGGATAAAGCAAAAACGCTTTCTATATGTCTGTCCGGTCTTTTCATCCGACCAAGACAATGCAAAGATAACGTTTTTGTTCAATATGACGCTCTGTTTGATGAGTATTATTTCTTCAAAGGTTAATAATTTTCTGAAAACATCCTTCTTTTTGCGATTTGATATGAGATTTTACTTGTTTTATTTGTTGTATAAATAAGGAGATATGCTTCATGAACCGATTGCTTCTAGGTTCTTCTCTAATCCTACTAGGGTAGGATTGCAATCTTACCCGGATGAAATTCGAGTCCTGACTAGGTGAAAACTCCAGTCCTGCTAGGGTAGGACTGGGAGGATTATCAGTTGATTTCCCTCTTGCAGACGGGAACTTTGACAGATTATTGCAAAAAAAACGCCGAATATGCTTGTTTATGGAAAAATGTTACTATATTTGCGAACGACAAAACATTTATACATGAATCGAAACAATCTTCATATCAATCTGATGTGTGCCACGGGGCGTATGTCCCTTTATACATCCGCCACAGGGATGACCCCTCGGGGTTGAGTGATTGTATATATGTGTTTCTACGTGATACACGCCTGTGGACTCAGGCATTTCTTCGTGTTTTATAATTCAATAAATAAATGTTCATCATTCATCGCACACAGATGACACGGATTTCAAAGGATGGTCGCAGATATAATTTAAATCCGTGAAAATCTGTCTTATCAGTGTCATCTGTGTGCGATTATTAATTATATCGAAACAAATCGTATGAAAGTATTGAAATTCGGCGGAACATCGGTAGGGTCCGTCAATAGCATGTTGAATGTAAAGAAAATCGTTGAGGCGATAGATGATAAGGTAATCGTAGTGGTTTCGGCGTTGGGAGGCATCACCGACAAGCTGATAAAGACATCGAACATGGCGGCATCGGGCGATTCGGGCTACGAGAAGGAGATGAAGGAAATCGTGAACCGCCACATCGAAATGGTATATACGGTGATTCCCGCGGGCGAGAAGCGCGAGCTGCTTCTTGATTGTGTGAACGAGTTACTGAGTGAATTGAAGGACATTTTCCAAGGCATTTACCTGATACGCGACCTTTCGCCCAAGACTTCGGCTACTATCGTGAGCTATGGCGAGCGTTTGTCTTCTATCATTGTGGCTACACTTATCGAGGGGGCGCAATGGTTCGATTCGCGCCAGTTCATCAAGACCGAGAAGAAACATAACAAGCATATTCTCGACTCGGAACTGACCAATCGCTTGGTACGTGAAACGTTCCGCGAAATTCCGCGTGTGTCTTTGGTGCCGGGATTTATCTCGACTGATAAGGAGACGGGTGAGGTGACCAATTTGGGACGGGGCGGTTCGGACTATACCGCTTCTATCATTGCCGCGGCACTGGATGCCGATGTGTTGGAAATCTGGACCGATGTGGACGGATTTATGACCGCCGACCCACGTGTCATCAGCACCGCTTATCCCATTACCGAACTGAGTTATGTAGAGGCGATGGAGCTTTGTAACTTCGGTGCGAAGGTGGTTTATCCGCCTACGATTTATCCTGTGTGTCATAAGAATATACCTATATTAATAAAGAATACGTTCAATCCCGATGCTCCGGGCACTATCGTGAAGCAAGAGGCCGACCATTCTTCGAAAGCTATCAAAGGTATTTCGTCTATTAACAATACGTGCCTTATCACGATGACGGGGTTGGGTATGGTAGGCGTTATCGGCGTGAACTATCGTATTTTCAAGACCTTGGCGGAGAACGGCATCAGTGTGTTCCTCGTTTCTCAGGCTTCTTCGGAAAACTCCACTTCTATCGGCGTGCGCAATGAAGATGCGGCATTGGCTTGCAAGGTGCTCGATGAAGAGTTTGCTAAAGAAATCGAAATGGGCGAAATCAGTCCGATGAAAGCCGAAGGCGGACTTGCCACGGTGGCTATCGTAGGCGAGAACATGAAGCATACACCGGGTATTGCCGGAAAGCTTTTCGGCACCTTGGGACGGAACGGCATCAACGTAATAGCTTGTGCACAAGGCGCTTCGGAAACGAACATTTCGTTTGTAGTGGAAGGCGGTTCGCTCCGTAAGACCCTGAACGTGATACATGACTCGTTCTTTCTTTCCGAATACCAAGTGCTGAATCTCTTCATTTGCGGTATCGGTACGGTGGGGCGTAGCTTGATAGACCAGATACATAGCCAGCAGGAACGCCTGAAGCAAGAACGCGGGCTGAACCTGAAAATCGTGGGGATAGCCAATGGCCACAAGGCGATGTTTACCCGTGCGGGAATCGACTTAGACCATTATCGCGAAGACTTGGAAGAGAAGGGCATGCCTTCATCGACCCAGGTGTTGCACGATGAGATAATCGGGATGAACATCTTCAATTCGGTCTTCGTGGATTGTACCGCAAGCGAGGAAATCGCTTCTTTGTATAAGGACTTCTTGGGGCATAACATCTCGGTGGTGGCGGCAAACAAGATAGCGGCTTCTTCGGATTATGAGCTTTATGCCGAGCTGAAGCAGATAGCCCGCCATCGGGGCGTGAAGTTCCTTTTCGAAACCAATGTGGGAGCGGGGCTTCCGGTCATCAATACGATTAACGACTTGATTAATAGCGGAGACAAGATACTGAAGATAGAAGCCGTATTGAGCGGCACGCTGAACTATATCTTCAACGAAATCAGTGCTGACGTGCCTTTGAGCCAAACCATACGGAACGCAAAGGAGCAAGGCTATTCCGAACCTGACCCGCGCATCGACCTGAGCGGGACCGACGTGGTGCGCAAGTTGGTTATCTTGGCACGTGAGGCAGGTTATCGCCTGAATCAAGAAGATGTAGAGAAACATCTCTTCATCCCCGATAGCTTCTTCGAAGGTTCATTAGATGATTTCTGGCGCAAGATTCCTTCGCTCGATGCTGACTTTGAGGAGCGCCGCAAGGTGGTGGAGCGTGAAGGCAAGCGTTGGCGTTTTGTGGCACGTTTCGAGGACGGTAAAGGCGTGGTGGAATTGATGGAGGTGGACCGTCATCATCCGTTCTTTGAATTAGCTGGAAGCAACAACATCATCCTCTTGACCACCGAGCGGTATAATGAATATCCGATGCTTATCCAAGGCTATGGAGCTGGTGCGGGTGTGACCGCTGCCGGTGTGTTTGCCGATATTATGAGCATTGCTAATATTTAAAAAAGCAACATGAAACATCTGATTATATTGGGAGACGGAATGGCGGACTGGGCTGTTCCCTCCTTGGGAAACAAGACTTTATTGCAATATGCCCATACGCCTTATATGGATATGTTAGCGCGGATGGGACGCACGGGTATGCTGAAGACCGTAGCCGACGGCTTCCATCCGGGAAGCGAAGTGGCGAATATGTCGGTAATGGGATATGATCTCCCTACGGTGTACGAAGGACGCGGCGTATTGGAAGCCGCAAGTATCGGAGTCGATTTAGCTCCCGATGACATGGCGATGCGTTGCAACTTGGTATGTGTCGAAGGGGATATGTTGAAGAATCACTCGGCAGGACATATCACCACCGAAGAAGCGGATGTACTGATTCGTTTCTTGGAAGAACGTTTGGGCAATGACCGCATCCATTTCTATACGGGCGTGCAATACCGCCACTTGTTGGTGGTGAAAGGCGGGAACAAGCACGTGGCTTGTGTGCCTCCGCACGACATTCCGTTGCAACCTTTCCGTCCGAATTTAGTAAAGGCATTGGTTCCCGAAGCGCAAGAAACCGCCGATTTATTGAACGGTTTGATTTTGAAGTCGCAAGAATTATTGGCGGAACATCCGCTTAATCTGAAACGGGTGAGCGAAGGTAAAGATCCGGCTAACAGCATTTGGCCCTGGAGTCCCGGTTATCGCCCGAAGATGGAGGCTTTATCGAATAAGTACCCTGCTATCCGCAAAGGCTCGGTAATTACGGCGGTCGACCTTATCCGAGGCATCGGACGCTATGCCGGATTGCGTTGCATCGATGTAGAAGGCGCTACGGGACTTTATACCACCAATTACGAAGGCAAGGCGCAAGCCGCCATTGATGCCTTGAAGACCGATGATTTTGTATATCTGCATATCGAGGCGAGCGATGAAGCAGGACACGAAGGCGATATCCCCTTGAAGCTAAAGACCATCGAATACTTAGACCAGCGTGCCATAAAGCCCATTTGGGAAGCGGTGAAGGACTGGGACGAGCCGGTGGCGATAGCCGTGCTTCCCGATCATCCGACTCCTTGCGAGCTTCGCACGCATACGGCAGAGCCGATACCGTTCCTCATTTATTATCCGGGCATCGAGTCGGACGAGGTGCAGACATACGATGAGGTTTCGTGCCAAAAGGGCGGATACGGCATGTTAGAGAAAGACGAGTTTATGAATTTATTTATGAATCAATAATCAAACGCAGAGACGCAAAAACGCAAAGTATTTATTTTAGAGTAAGTAAAGTACGCTAAGACGTTTGCTTTTACTCTGTGTGCTTTGCCTTCTCTTAAAAAATTATCCTTTGCGCTTTTGCGCCTCTGCGTTAGTTTAAATCGTAATCAATAACAATATGAAATATTACAGTACGAATAAGCAGGCTTCCGATGCTACTTTAGAAGAAGCCGTAGTACGCGGGCTGGCTGGCGATAAAGGTCTTTATATGCCCCGCGAAATCAAACCTTTGCCCGCATCGTTTTACGAGGAGATAGAAAACCTTTCGTTTCAGGAGATAGCCTACCGCGTGGCGGATGCTTTCTTCGGCGAAGATGTGCCCGCAGATGTGTTGAAACAAATTGTGTACGACACCTTGAGTTTTGATACTCCTGTGGTGAAGGTGAAGGATAACATCTATTCATTGGAACTTTTCCACGGACCCACATTGGCATTCAAGGATGTGGGCGGACGCTTTATGGCGCGCCTCTTGGGCTATTTCATCCGCAAGGAAGGAAAGAAGCAGGTCAATGTGTTGGTCGCTACTTCGGGTGATACGGGAAGCGCAGTGGCAAATGGTTTCCTCGGTGTGGAAGGCATCCATGTGTATGTGCTTTATCCGAAGGGAAAAGTGAGCGAGATACAAGAGAAGCAATTCACCACCTTAGGGCGGAATATCACCGCTATTGAAGTGGACGGCACGTTCGACGATTGCCAGGCGTTGGTGAAGAATGCCTTCATGGACGAAGAACTGAAAGCGCACATGCAACTCACTTCGGCTAACTCTATTAATGTGGCGCGCTTTTTGCCTCAGGCGTTCTATTATTTCTATGCTTATGCTCAGATGAAGAAGTTAGGCAAGGCAGATAATCTGGTTATCTGTGTGCCCAGCGGGAATTTCGGGAACATCACCGCAGGACTTTTCGGCAAGCGGATGGGACTTCCCGTCAAGCGTTTCATTGCAGCCAATAACCGCAACGATATTTTCTACCAGTATCTGAAGACCGGCGTGTACACTCCCCGTCCTTCAATAGCTACTATTGCCAATGCCATGGACGTAGGAGATCCCAGCAATTTCGCCCGCATCCTTGACCTATACGGAGGGAGTCATGAAGCTATTTCGAGTGAAATCAGCGGTGAGACTTATACTGACGAGCAAATCCGCGAGACGGTGCAGAAAGCATACGAAGAGACCGGTTATCTGCTCGACCCTCATGGAGCGTGTGGTTATCGTGCGTTGGCTGAAGGCCTGAAGCCGGGTGAAACGGGCGTGTTCCTCGAAACGGCTCATCCCGCCAAGTTCTTGCAAACGGTAGAATCCATCATCGGCACTCAGGTAAGCATCCCTGAAAAACTTCAAGCATTTATGCGCGGCACGAAGCAAAGCGTACCGATGTCGAAAGACTTTACTTCGTTTAAAGCGTATTTAATGAAGCAATAATTTGGTATGAATCATTGTTAGAGTGATGAAAAAGAAGAGGCTGTCTTTATTTCTATTTTGAGACAGCCTCTTCTTAATTATTTGCTATTTTTCGATTCGGAACCAGTCGATGTCTGCCCATCCTCCGTCATTGGTTACGATAGCGGGGCGGGTACAGAAAGTACCGATTTTGGCACCTATCCATTTGCCTTCTTTTACTTGGAACGGTTTGCCCAGTTTTTGGAATTTCTTTCCGTTCGTGCTATAACTCATTTGGCACATTACGACAAGGTCATGTCCGCCTTCGCTTTTGCTGATTTTTTCACCAGTAGAAGTGATTTCAGCACGTAAGTATATTTCGTTTTCTTTTAAAGGTATAGTAGCATTGACGGTTTCCGTTCCTCCACGGTCTGCCTTTTTGCATTCTACTTGCGAGAGCACCAATCCGTTTTCCGTATTTTCAAGAATGAGCCCGGCATAGTCCATACCCATAACCACCAGTCCGGTGCGTTCGCCTTTGTATTTGGCGATAGGAGCAAACTTCAGTTTCATGGTTGCCTTGAAACTTGGAGCAGGAAACTTTTGAAGCAACATATTGGGAACATCCCACAGACTCTTGTAGTTTTCTATTACCGGATAAGAATAGAGGCGCAAGTGTCCGTGTTCTGCATCGCAGAAATGCCATTTATCGTTGATATTTGCATTCCATTGCCATTGCAAGCCAAGAATATTGGTATTGAACTCATCACTTTCTTGCGGAGTGCAAACCGGGTAGGTCTTTCCCACGTTCGGCTTTTTCCATGTCAATACAGGGTCGCCACATCCGTCTCCGTCTTTATCTTCACCGATAACGGGCCAATCGTTTACCCATTTCATCGGCTGGAGATGAACCAAACGTCCGGCGGCACCTACATCTTGGAAATGCATAAACCAATCTTCGCCCGAAGGAGTATCTACCCATCCGCCTTGGTGAGGCCCGTTAACAGGGCTATCGCCTTGCGCCATTACGGTGCGCCATTCGTATGGACCATATACGTTTTTCGAACGAGCTACCACTTGCCAACCGGTAGGCACTCCTCCAGCAGGGAAGAACATGTAATAATATCCGTTTCGTTTATAGAACTTAGGACCTTCGCAAGTTTCGTGAGCTTCGTGTCCGTCGAATACGATACGTGAGGGACTTATCGTGCGGGTAGCATCGGCACTTAATTCACACACGGCAATGACACTTTTCAGTCCGGCACGGCTTCCGGCGTATGCATGTGCCAAATAGACCCGTCCGTCTTCATCCCAAAGCGGAGTTGTATCGATGATTCCCTTTGCGGCTTTCACCAATACAGGTTCGCTCCATGGACCTTTCACGTCTTTGGCTTTCACCATAAAAATGCCTTGGTCGGGGTCACCCCAAAAGATGTAGAACTCACCGTTATGATGACGGATGCAAGGAGCCCATACACGATTCCCATGTTGAGGAGCTGTATCAGAAACAGGAGGTAATGAGTGAGGTATCGCAGCACCTACAATACTCCAGTTTACAAGGTCTTTCGAGTGAAGCACTTGAAGTCCGGGCAAACATCCGAAGCTGGATGAAGTGAGATAATAATCTTCACCCACGCGGATAACGTCAGGGTCGGAATAGTCGGCATAAAGTACGGGATTCTTATACGTCCCGTCTCCTTGATCTGCCACCCATACTTTCGATACATAATTGTCTTGAGCTTGTAGCGTAGGAAGCATACAACTTCCTAACAGAATTGAGAGTAAAATCGTTTTCATGGATTTATTTTTTTTGATTATTCGATTATTTGTATTTTAATAGGCTGTTCCAAATATTTCTTCCATTCCTGTACATAAGCGAACCATTTTTCTTTGGTGGGATATCCAAAAGTCTCTTTACACGAAGTGAATGTCGTATAATAGCGGAATGAACTTTGTCCGGGGGCACTTACGGTATAGAGGAAATTTTCTTTATCAGCGGTTTCTTTTATCACCAGTTTCTTAGGGATATAAGTTGCAAGTCCTACGGTCTCTTTTTTATATTTAATGGTATCGTTTACGGGCCAATCTGTTCCCCAACTAGCCACGAGGCCTTCATGGTCCGAAAACATATCAGCATGTCCGGTAATGTTTTGCACACCGGTGGCAAATACTTCATCCGTAAGCGGAGCATCGAAAATCACATCCACCTGTGCATCACGGTGTCCGGCATACAGGGTATAGCGGTTTATCATGTTCAATTCTTTGCCTTGGTATTGCCAGCCTTTTACTTCGGCATCTACTACAGTACGTATAGGTCCGTCGGCAAGAATCCGTTGCCCACGGATGGCTACGGGTTGAATCATCGTAGTCTGTGTGCCATTCCAGCCCCGAAGTGCTCCGGCTCCGCAACTATTGTTTACTTTAATGACATCATCGCCAAAGCCTTGCTTCAGTTGCTTATCGGTGGGATAGAATTGGCTTTCTTCGATTTCCAGCCCTTTATGGAATTTGCCGTAAAGATCGGTGGTTTGCTTTTCATTGAAGTAAATGCGGTATGCCACTAATTCACTTTCAAAAGCTACGCCGTGGTGATGTTGTATATTATAGGTGTTTGCATTTCCGTCAGCATAGATAGCATACCCTTTGGTGTATTTATTTTTCTTGGAAGTACGGAAAAGCATTTCAGCATAAACACGTGCGGGATATTCCTTATCGCTCTTTTGGGGAGAGAGGGTAACGGTAAGCGTTTTCTTGCTTTTTGCAGGCATGTTGATAACGAATGCCAATTCATCGGCACGGGTATCGCCGTTCATATCATCCAGTTGGGACGGCACTTCTGAAGTGCCGTCGGATACGAAGGCTGATTTTACCGTAAAATCGGTTTTTAAGGTATGTAAGTCTATAACGACGGGTTCATCGGTTTTCTCTATTAGCCAAGGGTTTTCTATAATAACCTGTAGTTTTTTTCCTATATTGTTTTGGGCAAAAGCAGAAAAACTTCCCGTCAGTAATGCCAGACAGAGGGTCGTAAATGTTTTCATGATAGTAAGATTGTATATAATGCAAAGGACGCAGAATACATTGAGTTATTATCCCTATAATATCCTGTGTCCTTTGAAATAGTTTGATTATTTATACGCTCGAACTGACAAATTTACTCAATTGTTAGGTTAGAATTTATATGATTCGGTTTTGTTTCCGATTTTAGCATATTTCTTATCTCCTATGGTAATATTGGTTACACCCATCATTTTCAAGTTATTTTCTCCTTTCGTAGTAATAACTTTCACATTTTTCAGAGTCGCATTTTCGGCACGGTTTAAGGTTACACCGTCCTTTGCATCGGAAATTGTTACGTTTTCAAGGAAAATGTTTTTGATAGGCATTTCGGGGAGTCCGTTGAAAAGTATGGCACGTCCCACATTTTTTGCGGTAACATTCTTGATGAATATATCACGGAAAGCCGGAGTCTCTTCAGTAACAGGCGGAACGGCTTCTTCTTTCGGTGCGCCCGGAGCATCTCCTTCACCCGGTGCATTTCCACCATAGAACAAATCGAAGATGAGGGCTTCGTTCGGAATGTTAATCATATTGATGTTGTTGATGTGAATGTTTTCCACAACTCCGCCACGTCCGCGTGTACTCTTGAAACGTAGACCTACATCGGTTCCCAAGAAGGTACAATTATCTACATAGATATTTTTCACACCTCCGGACATTTCGCTACCTACCACAAATCCGCCATGTCCGTGAAGTACTACATTGTTACGGATAATGACATTTTGGCAAGGTTCACCGCGCAATCGTCCGCTTTCATCTTTGCCCGATTTGATGCATATACCATCATCTCCGGCATCAAAGCTGCTATCAAGTACCAATACACGGTTGCAAGACTCGATATCGAGGGCATCGCCGTTTTGCGAATACCAAGGATTCGATACACTTATATTATATATGGTAAGGTCTTCGCATGAAAGCGGATGAAGGCACCAGCTGGGTGAATTTTTAAAAGTTACGCCTTCGAGTAATACTTTTTTGCATTTAATGAAACTCAGCAATACAGGGCGGAGCCAGTCTCGGATGCTGTTCCATTCTTCTTCGGTTTCGATGCCTTCGGGTACATTGAATTCTTTGCAAGCATTTGCCCCTTTGATAGACCCTTCGCTGGGATACCAAACATCGCCTTTTTCATTAAGCACCCCGCCCGAAGCGACCAGCTTTTTCCATTGGCTTGAAGTCATTTTCCCTTTTTTTACCGGACGCCAGGTATCACCGTTTCCGTCCATTACGCCTTTACCGGTAATGGCAATGTTTTCAGCCCCGTTGGCAGATACAGGCGATTGGCAACGGCGTGTCTCTAGTCCTTCGAATGAAGTTTTGATAATGGGATATTGTGTATGGTCGGCTGTAAAGAGTACCAATGCATTTTCTTCCAAATGCAAATTAATATTGCTTTTCAGCACAATCGGACCGGTTAGCCACAATCCTGCAGGTACTGTTACGGTTCCTCCTCCTTGTTGCGCAACAGCATCTATCGCTTTGGCAAACGCTTCTGTATTTAATGTAATTCCGTCGGCTATAGCGCCAAATTCGGTAATCGACCGGGTATAGTCGGGGAAAACAGGTTGTTCTACTTTAGCCATTTGAAATGGCAGATTGCTGTACACCTCATTGGAAATAATGGGTGAATTGGCGTTGGCATTTGTTATTCCGCTCCATGCGAGGGCTGCGATTCCTAATGAAAGAATCCATTTCTTTAGTGGGTTAAATTTGCTCATGCTTTTATGGTTTTAAAAATATAGTTGTCATATTATGGAACAATAAAAAAGAGTGTTTCCTTAAGTTCTTATTATCCATGGCTTGCCGATGCTTTTCACAAAGAGTCGGCAAGCCGGATAATAAAGACTTTGTTAACCTAATTTCTAACCTTAATAAAAATAGGAGGAACCCCCTCTTCTTATTTCACAAAAGTAATTGGTTTCATTTAGAATGATGTGAAGATTTTGGCTGAATAGGTGAAAAAAATGTGCTATTTCATCTCTTTTTGTAGAAAAAATGGGCTGGGTATGTAATATCTTATTAATTATAAGGTAAAATTGTCCTCTTTTAATATTTCCTCTATGAAAATGCCTTGATTAACAGAAATGTTTGTATCTTTGCAGTGAATTTATAGTTAAAGACGTATGAGTTATAATTTATTAAAAGGGAAAAAAGGTATTGTTTTCGGTGCGCTGAACGAACAGTCCATCGCATGGAAGGTAGCAGAAAAGGCTGTAGCAGAAGGCGCAACCATAACATTGTCTAATACGCCGGTAGCAGTACGAATGGGAGAAGTCTCAGCATTGGCAGAAAAGCTGAATTGTGAGATTGTCCCGGCAGATGCAACCAGTGTAGAAGACTTGGAAAATGTCTTTAAACGTTCAATGGAAATATTGGGCGGAAAGATTGATTTCGTATTGCATTCTATTGGGATGTCTCCCAATGTCCGTAAGAAACGTACATACGATGATTTGGATTATGATATGTTGAGCAAGACGCTGGATATTTCAGCTGTTTCGTTCCATAAAATGATTCAGAGTGCCAAAAAACTGAACGCTATCAATGATTACGGTTCAATCGTAGCGTTGAGTTATGTAGCTGCACAACGCACATTCTATGGTTATAATGATATGGCAGATGCAAAAGCGTTGTTGGAATCTATCGCACGTAGCTTCGGTTACATTTATGGACGTGAACACAATGTACGTATCAACACCATTTCCCAATCGCCTACCATGACAACTGCAGGTTCGGGTGTGAAAGGAATGGATAAATTGTTCGACTTTGCCAACCGTATGTCTCCGTTGGGCAATGCTTCTGCAGATGAATGTGCAGATTATTGCATTGTGATGTTCTCTGACTTGACTCGAAAAGTGACAATGCAGAATTTGTATCACGATGGTGGTTTCTCAAGCGTAGGTATGAGTTTGCGTGCAATGGCTACGTATGAGAAAGGATTGGATGAATACAAAGACGCAAACGGAAATATTATCTACGGATAACTCCTAATGATGAAACGCATTATATTCATATTAATAAGTGTCATTGCCCTTGCATCCTGTCGTTCAGATATGCAAGGCGATGACGCTTTGCTTGATAGGGGTATAAAGGTGTTCCGTTACGACCGTTTACAATACGAAGCGACTGCTATGAACAGCATTGCGGCGGTTCAACGAATGAGTTTGGATTGTCCGCAGGCAACCCGTATTTTGATAGAAGACGTGTTGATGTTGGGAAAGGTGGATGACCCGAATATCAACGAACGTATGTGTGCTTATTACACCGATTCGGTCTTGTTCCGTCTGATGCTGGATGCAGAAGAGAAATTCGATGATATGCGTCCGTTGGAAGAAGCGTTGACAGAAGGTTTCAAGAAATTGAAGGAAGAAGTGCCTTCCATTCCGATTCCTTCTATCTATTCGCAGATTTCGGCATTAAATCAGTCAATAGTGGTAGGGGATAGCCTTTTGGGATTTAGCATAGATAAATATATGGGTGAAGATTATCCGCTTTATAAAAAGTATTATTATGCTTATCAACGCCGTTCGATGAAACCAGAACGCATTCTTCCCGATTGTTTTACATTTTACTTGATGAGCCAATATCCGTTCGGATGGGAAAAAGGACACCGTACTTTGTTCGATGTCATTATGCATCAAGGTAAGATTAATTGGGTTGTGCGGAAGATATTGGGCATGAAGTCAAATGCAGAGATGCTGGGCTATACAAAAGAAGAAACAGAATGGTGTAAAAAGAATGAAAAAGCATTGTGGAACTGGATGATAAGCAAAAAGCATTTGGATAGTACCGATCCGATGATTATCAGGGCTTATACGCATCCCGATCCCAATATCATTCTGAAAGGTGAATTGATTCCTCCTGTTGTCGGGATATGGATAGGCATGCAACTTACGGAAAAGTTCATGAAGCAACATCCCGATATAAGTGTTGAAGCTTTGCTGGAGTGTGAGGATTTCAGACATTTGACTCTCGAATAAAGTTTTGTTTAAACGGATTGATGTATGGATACTGCATTATATTTATTGCCGGTTACATTGGGTGATACCGCTATCGAGCGTGTTCTTCCTTCTTATAATAAAGAAATTATTCTGCAAATCAAGCATTTCATTGTAGAGGATGTACGTTCGGCACGGCGTTTCTTGAAAAAGGTTGATAAAAATATCGATATCGATGGGTTGACTTTTTATCCATTGAACAAGCATACTTTACCTGATGTTGTATCCGACTATTTAAAACCTTTGACCGAAGGGCATTCAATGGGAGTTATCTCGGAAGCAGGATGTCCGGCTGTGGCAGACCCCGGAGCTGATGTAGTGGCTATAGCCCAACGCAAGAACTTGAAAGTCGTTCCGTTGGTAGGTCCTTCTTCTATTATTTTATCCGTAATGGGTTCGGGGTTCAATGGGCAAAGTTTTGCTTTTCATGGTTATCTTCCGATTGAACCCTCCGAACGTGTGAAACGTTTAAAAGAACTGGAGCAACGCATTTATAACGAATCCCAAACCCAATTGTTTATCGAAACTCCCTATCGGAACAATAAAATGGCAGAAGATATCTTGAAAACCTGCCGTCCGCAAACCAAGCTTTGCATAGCCGCTAACATTACGTGTGAAGGCGAATACATCAAGACCAAAACCGTCCGGGAATGGAAAGGGCATCTGCCCGATTTATCGAAAATTCCTTGTATCTTCCTTATTTATAAATAAGGTGTTTTTCCGCATGATACGAAGAACGTACCAGCGGACCGCTTTCTACGGTGGAGAATCCTTTTTTCTCTCCTGTTTCTTTATACTTTTGGAATTGTTCAGGGGTGATGTATGCCGCTACGGGATAATGTTTCCGGCTGGGTTGGAGGTATTGCCCGATAGTCAGAATCTTACATCCGTGAGCAAGTAAATCGTCCATCACTTGTTCCACTTCTTCCGGTGTTTCCCCTAAGCCGACCATAATGCCCGATTTGGGCGTGATTCCGCTTTCGGCTATCACTTGTATCACTTGCAGGCTTCGTTCGTATGTGGCTGCACTTCGTACTAAAGGCGTGATGCGTCTCACGGTTTCCATATTATGTGAAATAATGTCGGGACGAGTTTCGGTAATGAGCCGGATAAGTTCGGTACGTCCTTGGAAATCAGGAATAAGCGTTTCAAGGGTGGTGTTAGGATTCATCTTCTTGATACATCGGATTGTTTCTGCCCAATGTGAGGCTCCTAAGTCGGGCAAGTCATCCCTGTCGACCGAAGTAATAACGGCATGGTCTAATTTCATCAAGCGGATAGATTCAGCTACGTGCCGAGGCTCTTCTGGGTCAAGCGGAAGCGGTTTTCCGCTTTGTGTATTGCAGAACTTGCATGAACGGGTACAGATAGCTCCGCCAATCATAAAAGTAGCTGTCCCTTTTCCCCAGCATTCACCCAAGTTCGGGCATCGCCCGCTGGAGCAGATGGTATGGAGTTTGTGCGTGTCTACAATGCGTTTGGTATCAGCATAGCGGGCATTTGCACCGATTTGTATTTTGAGCCATTCCGGTTTTCTGATGTGTTCCATGGTATATGATTTTATTTTGAAACGCAGATTTTCGCAGATTTTCGCGGATAAAATTAATAAAAAAATAATCTGCGCAAATCTGCGTTAATCTGCGTTTTTGTATATTACAGGTTTTCGATAAAGAAATTTGCCACGCGGTTCATCAGGTGTGTGCGGGTGTTTCCTCCCGAAATGCCATGATTGCGGTTGGTATAGATTTGCATATCAAACTGGATGCCCGCTTGAACCAATGCTTCGCTATATTCGGCGCAATTCTGATAGTGTACGTTATCATCTGCCGTGCCGTGTACTAAAAGCAGGTTTCCGTGGAGTTTCGGCGCACGGAGAATGGCTGAGCCAGCCCGGTATCCGTCACCGTTCTCTTTCGGGGTGCGCATGAAGCGTTCGGTATATACCGTATCGTAGAAATGCCAATCACTGGGAGCGGCTATGGCTACACCGGCTTTAAATACCGGAGTACCTTCGCTCATCGACATCAATGTGGTATATCCTCCGTAGCTCCAGCCCCAGATACCGATGCGGTTGGCGTCTACATAAGGCAAAGTGCCAAGATAACGAGCTGTTTCCACTTGGTCGTGCGATTCTTTTACGCCAAGGAAAAGATACGTACATTTCTCGAATGCGGCTCCGCGTCCACCCGTGCCACGTCCGTCCACGCATACGCTGATATATCCTTTTTCTGCCATATAAGCCTCGAACATACCTCCGTCGCTAAAGCTTCCGATGCCCCATTGGTCTAATACTTGTTGCGAACCGGGACCGCTGTATTGGTGCATGATGACCGGATACTTCTTGTTCGGGTCGAAATTGGCAGGTTTCATCATCCAGCCGTTCAATTCTACTCCTTCGGTAGTGCGGAAGGTGAAGAACTCTTTCGTGGGCATATTCAATGTCGCGAGTTGCCCTTTCAGTTTGCTATTATCCAATAAGGTGATCAGTTCCTTTCCCCGGTTATCGTTAATCGTGATAAGGGTCGGGGTGTCTTTGCTGGAGTATTTATTGATGTAGTAAGTCAGGTCGGTATTGAAGATAGCGGTATTGGTTCCCGTACGGGTGGAAAGTTTCGTTTTCTTTCCCTTGCGGTCTATCTTGTAGACGGCACTCCGGAGCGGGCTTTCTTCGTTGCTGGTATAATAGAACACGTCACTCTTTTGGTCCCAGCCCAAGAAGTCTTTTACTTCAAATTCGCCTTTGGTCACTTGGCGTACCAAGTTTCCGCCGATAGTATATAAATAAAGGTGATTATATCCGTCCCGTTCGCTCATCAGCACGATATTTTCGGGATAAAAGCGGATGTTACTATAGGTTTGTTCCTTGACGTATTGTTCCGATTCGTCACGGATGATGCTTTTGCAAACCGCACTCCGCGGATTTGCCATATACACGTTAAACCGGTTCTGATGACGGTTCAAGGTCATAATGGCAAGCTGGTCGGGATTAGAGGTAAACTTGATGCGGGGGATATAGCCGTCTTTATCAAGTGGAAGGTCCATTTGACGGGTCACGCGGCTTTTGATATCAAACGTATGTACGGTGACTTTCGAATTGATTTCGCCCGACTTCGGATATTTATAAGTATAGGCATCCGGATAAGTGGCGTAATCCGTGCGCTCGGGTGCCATTCCTTTATACCAAGGGAAGCTGAACATCGGCACTTCGCTTTCGTCGAAACGGATGTAGGCAATCATTTTGCTATCGGCACTGAAATCAAAAGCACGGTTGAAGCCGAATTCTTCTTCATATACCCAATCGGGAATGCCGTTCAACACCTTGTTGTATTCTCCGTCCTTAGTGACTTGTGATTCGCTATTGCCAAAGAGCAATTTTACAAGGAAGATGTTATTGTCGCGCACAAAAGCGATTTGGAATCCGTCGGGCGAGAAGAGGGGCACTTGTTGCGGTCCGTTCTTCGAGAGCGGTTCTATCGTGTTGTTTCTCACATTATAAATATAATATTCCGCCGTGAACGAACGCCGGTAAATGGGTTTCGTTTCGGTTTGGATGAGAATCAATTTCTCGTCGGGCGACATGATGTAATCATCGAATGTCTTGATGGGACAATCGCGTGCGGTTTCTACATCGAAGATAGCTTCTATCTCCTTCCCGGTCTTGAACGAATATTTCACAATCCGTTTCCGGTCGGCGCTGATTTGCGTGTAATGTTCTCCGTCCAGCATCGGTTTAATGCCATAAATGTTTTGCGGGCGGTATGTTCCGTTTGCCACATCTTGAAGCGTCACGCTTTGTTGTGCAAAAGCGCACACAAACGCCAAGAGCATGTAGCTTAAAGCGATAAGTTTTTTCATTGTCGTGATAGTTATGTTGTAGTTTATCTTATTTTTTATAAGTTGACCATACAAAGATAATACATAATTGCAGGATTCGCAATATTAGCCGAGTATTTTCTTCGAATGCGTCACGGCTTTTCAAGCTCTTTGCTATCTGCCATAATGACTGTTTTCTTCTGCCAAAAATGCATACGGCTTCATCGGTCAACGAAGCCGTATGCATCCGTTGATGAAGCCTGCTTCGTTGGCATTCGGAGCTAAGTGCGTTTGGGAGTTTGGCTTTGTCAGACTCAATGTATGTGTCTAGGCGGAGTTTTATGTCTTTATATTGTCGAGTGATAAATTGTTTTTATCCTTTTGGTCGTATTTTTTATCTATATAGTTTCGTATATCTATCTTTTAGTCCACACTTTTAAAAATTTAGTTTGTCTATTGCTGTGTTTTGTTATAAAATTGCAGAAAAATAAAGGCTTATGATTCATACGGGACAACTTATAGAAAAGAAGCTGCACGAACAGGGACGTAGTGTCACGTGGTTCGCTATGCAATTATGTTGTACTCGTCCTAATGTCTATAAGATTTTCCGTAAAGAAAATATAGATGTTTATTTGCTGTGGCGTATTTCCTGCATATTGCAATACAATTTCTTTTTGGATTTGTCGAATGCTATTAAAATACATTCTTATAGTGAGCTTATGGCAGATAATGTACTTAAGTAATGTATCCAAAAAGGCAACATTATTGTATTCTTATGGGAATCGCAACTAGACTGTCTTTTTACATTTAATTACATACTTTTGTAAATGCTATATGTCCGTTAACAGAAATGAGTGAATACCTAATTTTAAATAAGAGAAAGTTATGAAAAGATTTTATTTCATTGCCTTATTCGCTTTTATCGGAATAATGGGAGCGCAGGCGCAAAAAACAACTGTTAAATACCAAGATACGCAAGCGCGTTTATTGGATGTGACTTCTAATGCTTATGTAAAACCATTGACAGTAGAATTGAAAGTTGATACAAGCAAAGGACGCATAGTCGATGTTTGGCCTCTTACAAAAGAGCAGGTTGAAGTTGAAATGGGAGGTGATATAGCCAATATCCGTAGTTGGGGAGTTTACCAATCATCAAAAAAGCATAATGTAGACGTTATTGTTGCAGCTACATTTAATTTTAAAACAGATGATACGCGAGATGGTTTTTATCAGTTGACTGTAGTAGGATATCCGGCTAGTTTTGTGAACTGGGCAACGGCAACCGAAGCTGATTATGAATGGATACGTATGGAGAAAGTTGTTACAACTAGTGAACGAGAAAAGATCTCAGCAATCGTTAAATAGCAATAAATATTAATCAAGAATATATAAATACTAATTCTAAAACAAAAGAACAATGAAAAAGGTATTATCTATTGTTGCTGCTCTGTTATTATGTGCAGGCATGCAAGCTCAAATTGTTTCTTCAACGAGTAGAAGTATTAAAACAGAAAGAACTAGACCTTCAGAAACAGAGTGGTTGATTCGGGTTGGTATGAATCTAATGAATTTAGCCGGCGATGGAGCTGAAGGGTGTGATTCTAAAATGGGTTATAATTTCGCTATAGAATTTAATAAGCCCATAGGTGATGCTGGAGGCTATTGGGGCATGAATTTAGGACTTGGCTCTCGTGGTTTTAAAGCTGATGAAGTTAAATGTATTGCACATAACGTGCAATATTCACCGATTACATTGGGTTGGAAAATTGGCGTTGCTGACAATATTAAAATAGATCCACACCTTGGTTTCTATGCTAGTTATGATTTTAGTAGCAAAATGAAAGAAAGCGGTGACGATATTAGTTGGGGAGATTATGCTGATTATTTGGAAGTGGATTATCATGGATATGATGTGGGTTTGAATGCAGGCGTTGGCGTATGGTATGATCGCTTTAATCTTGACTTTACTTATCAACGTGGTTTTATTGATGTATTCTCAGACTTTGATAAAATTAAAACAAGCAATTTTATGATTCGCTTGGGAGTAGCATTCTGATAACTTTATAGTAAATAAAGCTGTCTAAAAGAAAGATTTGCTTTTATTTGTCATTCTGAGCGAAGCGAAGAATCTTGGGAACATAAGTTGATGCATACGAGATCCTTCGCTTCCCTCAGGATGACATTACTTTTTGATAGTTAAATTTTATTTGAGGTATCCTCTTTTAATTATCTTGCCTTATGATGAAACGGATTTGTTTATTATTTGTTGTTTTATTATCTTCTACTTTATCCTCATTAGCACAAACATTTGTTGAAATAGGTAAAACCTATCCTGTGACAGCAGATGGGGACAAATACGTAGTAAATGGATTTAATGTATTCAATAATAAAAGTGATGAATTGATTTTTACAAACGCCTTACTTTGGGCAGTTGAGAATATTTGTCCACAATTGCGTGAAGGAATCACAGAAGTTGATATTCCTAATAAGAATTTCAGTTGTGATTTTACATTGGGCTCTATGGCTAATTCAGGTATGAATAATATTTACTATGTTAAAGCCACTTTCAGAGTAACAGATGGGAAATTATTATATTATATTTCAGATGTGTTAATAGAATCATCAGCTTTCATCATGAAAAAAGTAACTCCTTTAGAGAAACTAACGCCTGAAAAACGTGAATCTCATCAAAAAACGATGGATGATTTTATCAAATCTGAATCTTTGATCCTTAATAAAATGTTTGATTTTGTTACAACTAATCAACCAGATCCTATTACCCATTGGAGCGATATTGCTATTTCTCGTCCAGTGGAAGGAATGAATGAAGATGAGTGTCGCTTGGCTTTTGGTAAACCTCAATCAATAATGGAAACAAATGGAGAGGTACAGTGGATGTATAGTAGTTCTTTCTATTTGTTTTTTGAAAATGGGTTAGTAAAAACAATAATCAAGTAAATAATTCTGAAAAAATAGGGATATAATTAGGAAACTT
>ENA-OXEE01000440-OXEE01000440.1-human-gut-metagenome-genome-assembly--contig:-NODE-440-length-20788-cov-21.0428_pt1 | contig 20788 bp, 17 predicted proteins | sample MGYA00249824_ERZ652242 | MGnify/ENA primary metagenome ERZ652242 (study PRJEB26925, sample SAMN05826943) | human gut metagenome | biome: ENVO:2100002; feature: ENVO:00000062; material: ENVO:00002003... | reverse complement strand
TTAGGACGCAAGATTTTCATTCTTGAAAGGGGAGTTCGATTCTCCCACGGGCTACAAAAAGTTACCTCAATAAAGGTAACTTTTTTTATTATGTAAATCTTTATTTGTTCAACTTACCGGCTTCGTATTTCCGATTTGCATAACTTGATTTTCAAAATCTTCCCGGTCGACTTTGGATTTGTTTCTCATCTTGGTGCGGTAATTGTAAATCGTACTCATCGAACATCTCAGGAAACTTGCCATTTTAGTGTTGTCGGTCAGTCCGAGGCGGAGCAGTGCATAGATACGCAATTCCTTATTTAACAGATGGCCTGCTTTGGGGATAACTTTTTCATTTTCATTTAACAAGGCATTGAAGTCTTCGATGAATGTGGGATATAAACTGAGGAAGATGCTGTCGAAATGTTTGTAGAGCGTTTCCAATTCTTCATCAATCAGGTTGGTTGACTTTAACCGCTTTACTAACATTTCGTAATGATGGTTGATTGTAAGTTTGTAAAGTTGGTTTTGGTAATTTTCCATTTTGCTGATATAATTGGAGCAGAGGTCAAAGAATTGGGCGATGTATTTTTCTTTGATATTTCCAATCTCGTGCAACTGCTCATTTTTTTGGTTTAATTCTTCGTTCATTTGGTTCAGCTGGTTGTTCAGGTTTCTCAGTTGCTTGTTGTTGCTTGCCAAAGTCTCTTTGATGCGGGTAATTTTCCGTATCTGCAAAAATACATAAATGGCCAGCAGCACTAAGCAAACAGAAATGCAGCTAATGATGATGAGGCTTGTTTGGAGTTTGGACTTTTGCTTGATTTTCTCTTGTTTATATTGTGTATTCAAGTCCGTATAAAACTGATAGATTTGGGAAGTCCGAAAGTGAATGTTCGAAGCAATCGCGTCTTCTACAGCCACTTGTGCATAAGTAGAAGCCAGTTCCAGGTTTTTGTTCTTAAATTCAATAAATGCTAAGGACTGCAGAGACATGTTTTCTCTTGTAGCATTACAGAGGTCTGTTATGGCGGATAGGGTGAAATAATACTTTACTTGTTCAGGTTGGTTTAGATTCATATAATTAAATGCCAGTCCGCAGGCAATCATGGCAGAATTGGTACTGCCTGCCTCTTCGGTTGCGAGCAATTCTAAAAATTGTTCTTCTGCTTCTGCAAACTGTTTTTTACTTGCCAGTATGTTAGCTTGCAACAATTTATAAGACAGGCTGGACTTATCCATTACTTGAACTAAAGAATCATCGTAGAGGGCAAACTGTTGTTTGGCATAGTCATTGCCTCTGGAAGAAATGGAATAATATTCCCAAAACTGGTGATAGGCACTATAATATTCATATCGTAGCTCTTTATCCAAAGATGAACTTTGTATGCTTTGTAAAAGTTTTTCGGCTTCCAAATAGCTCCCTCTCATCGAGTAAAGCAGAGACAAATCGATTTTTGACGCATTTAGCTCCTTCTCTTTTTTGTGTAGTTCTGCCAGATTCATTTTCTTTTTTGTATAGAAGATAGCAGAGTCTACGACGAATTTTTTGTATTCCTTCGAAAGTTGGTTATAGATATCATAGCGTTGCCAGTCGTTCGGCGATTTGTTATCTAATAGCCGTTTGATTCCTTTTATCCGGTTTTCTTTTCGATTGACGTATTCTTGTCTGTGCTTGATGCATTCATTCAAGGAATCTGACAAGTGTTGAAGGGTTACTTGGGCAGTGCTGCTCGGTTCTGCCGAGAAAACCAATCCGTTTAAGCAGATAAATAAGAATAAGACGACTGTGTGCTTCATAACTTTAAAAATTGAATTTAAACGTACGAATTTATGAATTATTTGATTTTTACCGCTTTTATGTAGAGCATTTTTTTTGAATGATTTGTAAAATGTTGATTTATAGTGCCCTAAAATAGAGCGATAAATAGAAAATGTAGAATAAGAAGAATCATTTGCAGTGCATTTCTTAGGAAACTATAAAGATGGTTTATTGAAAAACGAAGGAATTAAGGCTTCAATTTTTCTCCTCAAATTACATTTGCATGTCTGCTTAAATCCTTGAAAATAGAACTGTTATTGTCTGGTCTTTACTACAAAAGTTTTTTGATTTTCAGAACCGCTTTTTTATCCTTCTATATTTGCAGCACAAGGTTCTCAACCGAACCTCCATTCGAAAAAAACTAATTTTAAATTTTATGTATTATGAGTACACTATTGTTTTTAGGTCCTATTGGAACTTCTGAGATTTTGTTGATTGCTTTTATAGCATTGCTCTTGTTTGGCGGGAAAAAAATTCCGGAATTGATGCATGGGTTAGGCAAGGGAATCAAAACTTTCAAAGACGGGATGAACGGCATCGAAAAAGAAATCGATAAAGGGTTGGATGCCGATTCAAGTAAAGATATTTCAATGTCTGAAAAGAAATAATAGTTATGCGTGAAATAGATCATACAGGAATGCCCGTTTGGGAACATTTGGAAATCCTACGATGGATGTTTATACGCATCCTTGTCGCTTGGGGGATAGGGGTGATTGCTTGTTTTCTTTTTATCCCTTATTTGTTCGACCATGTGATTATGGCTCCGGCTCAAAGTGATTTTTTCTTGTATCGGTTTTTGGGACAAATGAGTTCTTATACTTCATTGATGCCCGGCTTTTTGGAAAAACCGTTGCAGGTGGATGTTATCAACATCAAATTGGCATCGCAGTTCTTTGTCCACATGTCCTTATCGTTTTGGATTTCTTTGTTGCTCGTCTTCCCTTATATGATCTATGAAATATGGAAATTCGTTTGTCCGGCACTTTACGACAATGAACGTGCAAAAGTGCGTTGGGCTTTTGTATTTGGTACAGTGATGTTTTTCTTGGGCTGCTTGATGGGGTATTCAGTGGTGTTTCCGCTGACGTTGCGTTTCTTGTACACTTATGAGTTGAGTTCTCTGATTGGCAATCACTTGGCATTGGATTCGTATATGAACAACTTTTTAATGTTGGTCTTTATGATGGGGCTTATGTTCGAGTTGCCTTTGTTGTCTGTCTTATTCTCTAAAATAGGGCTTCTGAACCGCACGTTTTTCAAGAAATACCGCAAATACGCGGTCATCATCCTTTTGGCTGTGGCTGCAGTGATTACTCCATCATCAGACCCATTTACGTTACTGGCAGTCTTTATTCCTATTTATATTTTGTGGGAATTAAGTGCTTTGCTGGTCAAACCGGAAGAGATGTCAGATTGTGAATCATAATTCTTTAAATGTAATAAACCATGGAAAATGTACAAATAAAGATCGGGATTATAGGTTTAGGTAGAATGGGACGGTTCTATCTGGACGAAATGAGAAAAAGCGGGAAGTGGGATATTGCGTATATCTGTGATGTAAATCCTCTTGTCAGAAAAGAAGCCCTTCAATGGGGGCTGGATGCCCAGATTGTATCCGATGAACAGGTGATTTTTGAAGATCCGTCGGTTCAAGCTGTAGGGCTTTTTACATTGGCTGACCAGCGCTTGAGGCAGATAGAGAAGGCGGTCCGCTATGGAAAGCACATCTTGGCAGAAAAGCCGATTGCCGATTCTATCGAAAGAGAATGGAAGGCGGTAGAGTTGGTAGAGAATCATCCTCTTATCGCGACCGTTAATCTGTACTTGCGTAATTCTTGGTATCATCATGCGTTGAAACAATTTGTAGATTCTGGAGAAATCGGAGAATTGGCTATTGTCCGTATTTGTCACATGACGCCCGGATTGGCTCCCGGCGAAGGTCATGAGTACGAAGGTCCGGCATTTCACGATTGCGGCATGCACTATGTGGATATAGCCAGATGGTATGCGGGTTGTGATTATGAGACTTGGCATGCGCAGGGAATGAGGATGTGGAATTATAAAGACCCTTGGTGGCTTCAGTGTCAGGGTACTTTCCAAAATGGAATTGTTTTCGATATTACCCAGGGCTTTGTATATGGGCAATTAGCCAAAGACCAGACCCATAATTCGTATGTGGATTTAATCGGCACGAAAGGGATAGCCCGGATGACCCACGACTTTAAGACAGCTGTTGTAGAGCTTCATGGAGTTACTCGGACAGAACGTATTGAAAAGCCTTACGGAGGGAAAAACATTGATGTGCTTTGTTCTCTTTTTGCCGAAAGCATACTGAAAGGCGAGCCCTCTCCCGACTTGCCCCGGATGAGGGACTCTGCCATAGCGTCGGGGTATGCTTGGAAGTTCCTTGAAGATGCTTCCACACACCGGCTGCCGGCAATCGGCAATCTTGAGACATTGGAAGAAATCAGGCAGCGCAGGAAAACCCTGACCAACGGGTATGGGTTGCTAAGGCATTTTACTTAATCATGACTGCTTTTCATTAAATAATATATTAACCTTTAAAATTGAATCTTATGTCAAACGTATCAAGAAGAGATTTTTTGAAAGCGGGAGCCGCTACATTGGCTTCTATTACTGTTGCACCAAGTTCTATCTTGGGAAAAAGTTTCGGGCATATTCCGCCCTCTGATAAGCTGAATATCGCTGCTATCGGAGTGGGAGGTATCGGTCATAGCAATATCAATGCCGTGAAAGATACTGAAAACCTCGTAGCATTGTGTGATGTAGACTGGAATTATGCGAAAGGGGTTTTTGACGAGTTTCCCAAAGCCAAGAAATATTGGGATTACCGCAAAATGCTGGACGAAATGGGAAAATCGATAGACGGGGTCATGATTGCTACAGCCGATCATACTCACGCTATCATTACAGCTGATGCGATGACGATGGGCAAGCATGTGTATTGCCAAAAACCTTTGACGCATTCTGTTTATGAATCCAGATTGTTGACCAAATTGGCAGAGTCGACCGGCGTAGTGACCCAAATGGGTAATCAGGGAGCGTCTGGCGAAGGCACAGACTTGGTTTGCGAATGGATTTGGAATGGGGAAATCGGTGATGTCGTAAAGGTGGAATGTGCTACCGACCGTCCGATTTGGCCGCAGGGCTTGAATTCTCCGGAGAAAGAGGAACGTATCCCTAAAACATTAGACTGGGACCTTTTCACCGGACCGGCAAAACTGAATCCGTATAATTCCATTTATCATCCTTGGAACTGGCGCGGCTGGTGGGATTATGGTACGGGTGCTTTGGGAGATATGGCTTGCCATATTTTGCATCAGCCGTTCAAAGCATTGAAATTAGGATATCCTACAAAAGTGGAAGCAAGTTCTACGTTGCTGCTGAACGCTTGTGCGCCTCAGGCACAGCATGTCAAGATGATTTTCCCGGCTCGTGAGAATATGCCTAAAATAGCAATGCCTGAGGTGGAAGTGCATTGGTATGACGGCGGTTTGTTGCCCGAACGTCCGGAAGGTTTTCCGGAAGGGAAACCGTTGATGCCGGCTAATGGCGGGTTGACTATTTTCCACGGGACAAAAGACACGTTGGTGTGCAGTTGTTATGGTGAGAATCCGTTCTTGCTTTCAGGAAGAGTTCCCAATGCGCCGAAGGTATGCCGCCGCGTGACCACTTCACATGAAATGGATTGGGTACGCGCCTGCAAGGAAGACCCTGAATACCGGGTACCGGTGAAGTCTGCTTTCTCAGAAGCGGGTCCGTTGAATGAAATGGTTGTGATGGGCGTATTGGCTGTCCGTCTGCAAGGCTTGAACAAGACATTGGAATGGGACGGCGAAAATATGCGTTTCACCAACATCGGCGAGAACGAAACGATAAAGACGTGCGTCAAAGACGGTTTCACGATTCATAACGGCCATCCGTCGTTCAATAAGACTTGGACAGACGCCATTAACGCGCAAGAATTTGCCGCAGAATTGATTAAGCATCATTACCGTGCGGGATGGGCATTGCCGGATATGCCTCGATAATTTCCGGAATGCGTAAAGGTTCTATAAGTTTCAATTATTATCAATCAATTAAATGTTACTCAAATGAAAAAAATGAATCAGACATTGGGCGTACTGGCATTGAGTTGTGCCTTGGTCGCTTGTGGTGGAAATCAGAAGAAAGCGGAAAGCCAGCCGGAAGAAGAAACGGTTGCTACTCTATCTTATTCTTCATCGTTGAAGGCTCCCGAAACAGACAGTTTGAAGCTTCCTATCGATAAAGACGGATACATTACCATTTTTGACGGAAAGACATTCAACGGATGGCGTGGCTATGGAAAAGACCAGGTGCCTTCCCGTTGGGTTATCGAAGACGGATGCATCAAGTTCAATGGCTCGGGCGGCGGTGAAGCGCAGAACAGCGATGGCGGCGATTTGATTTTCGGACATAAGTTCAAGAACTTTGAATTGCTTTTGGAATGGAAAGTCTCGAAGGGCGGAAATTCCGGTATCTTGTATTTGGCTCAAGAAGTGACATCGAAGGATAAAGACGGGAATGAGGTGCTCGAGCCGATTTACATTTCCGCTCCGGAATATCAGGTGTTGGATAATGCCAATCACCCCGACGCGAAATTGGGAAAGGACAACAACCGCCAGTCCGCTTCGCTGTATGACATGATACCGGCTGTTCCTCAGAACCAGCATCCGTATGGCGAATGGAACCAGGCTAAGATTATGGTATATAAAGGTACGGTGATTCATGGCCAGAACGGAGAAAATGTGGTTGAATACCATTTGTGGACTCCGCAATGGACGAAGATGTTGCAGGAAAGCAAGTTCAGCCAAGAGAAATGGCCCTTGGCGTTTGAATTGCTGAACAATTGCGGCGGCGACAATCACGAAGGTTATATCGGCTTGCAAGACCATGGTGACGATGTTTGGTTCAGAAACATCCGTGTGAAAATACTGGATTAATATCGAAGTCTAACTCAAGCAAGAACGGTCAAATAGGATGCAATTCCTTCCTGCGCGTTGCAGGACGGAATCGCAAGCCTCGGAAAGCTTCCTGCGCGTTGCAGGACGGAATCCCAGGCCGGGAAAGCTTCCTGCGCGTTGCAGGACGGAATCCCAGGCCGGGAAAGCTTCCTGCGCATTGCAGGACGAAATCGCAAGCCTCGGAAAGCTTCCTGCGCGTTGCGGGACGGAATCCCAAGCTTTTTGCTCCCGCAAGACAGCAGAAAGGTAAATTCCGCAATCGGTTGCTGATTGGCGGGCATTCCTGTTTGTCGTTCTCTCTTTTTTACTATGTCTTTTTATTCTATTTATTAGGTTAACGTTTGTTCCGGGCTGAAGCGATTCAGCCTGGGGCAGCGTAAAAAACAGATCCAATCTATGAAAAAGCAAGTTTGTTTGTGGATAATCGGAGTCTTGTTGTGGATTCCGTTCCAATTCGTAGAAGCCCAGCAGCATGGGCGTGTGAAAAAAGAAATAGCCATTCAGCTTTATTCTGTCCGCGACTTGATTAATGGTGTGAATCAGCAGGGAAAGGCTTCGGAGGTATATCTCCAGACTTTGAAGAAATTGGCTGATATGGGGTACACAGCTATCGAAGCTGCCTATTACGGTGAAGGCAAGTTCTACGGGCGTACGCCTTCTGATTTTAAACGCGACATCGAGGGTGCCGGCATGAAGGTCTTGTCTTCTCATTGCAGCCGTGCGTTGAATGCCGAAGAACTGAAAAGCGGCGATTTGTCGGAAGCGTTGGCTTGGTGGGACCAATGCATAGCCGACCATCGGGAAGCAGGAATGTCGTATATCATTTTCCCCTATTTGGAGGTTCCCAAAACGGTCAAGGACTTGGAATTGTATTGCACCTATTTTAATGAAATAGGAAAACGCTGCCAAGCGGCAGGCTTATCGTTCGGTTATCATAACCATGCGCACGAGTTTCAGAAGGTAGAGGGCCGGGAGGTTATGATGGATTATTTGTTGCAGCATACAGACCCTCGGTACGTATGTTTTGAAATGGATGTTTATTGGGTAGTGAGAGGACAGCAGAGCCCGGTGGATTATTTCCATAAATATCCGGGACGTTTCAAGATGCTGCATCTGAAAGACCATCGTGAAATCGGTCAGAGCGGTATGGTAGGCTATGATGCTATTTTCCGGAATGCGGATGTAGCGGGAGTTAAGAATATCGTTGCCGAAATCGAATCGTATAGTACGAGTGACGTGCTGAAGAGTGTGCGTGAGAGCATAGACTATTTGTTGGATGCTCCGTTTATCAAGCCGGCATATTGAAATGACAATCATATCTGGAATGTTTGTGAGTGAATTTCATATTTATTTATGTGTTTATATCAGGAATTATGATAACGGATAAGATAATTAAGAAACAAATTCAAAATGTATTTTCCCGGCAGAAGGCGTTATGGATTGCCGTTGGTTTGGCATGCTTTCCTGGGATTGACATGCTGGCTGATGTAACTGCTTTGTCGGGAGAGAATGCCGGTAGTGAATCGGTGATGCAGAAAGACCGGACTGTAACGGTGATAGTTTCAGACAGCAGCGGTGAATTAATCGGTGCGAATGTATTGGTGAAAGGAACCACATTAGGTAATGTGACGGATTTAAACGGATGCGTTGTTTTGCAGCATGTCCCGTCTAATGCTATTTTGGAAATATCTTTCATCGGTTATAAAACGAAAGAAGTGCCTGTAAAAGACCAAAGCCTTATCAAAGTGACCTTATCAGAAGATAGCGAGACGTTGGAAGAGGTCGTTGTAGTAGGATATGGAACCATGGAAAAGAAGCAGGTGACCAGTGCGGTGACTTCTCTTTCTGCCGATGATATGCTGAAAGGAGTAGGCGGGGCGGATATTACGACAGCTTTGCAAGGTAAAATCAGCGGATTGTTGTTGCAGAATAACGGTAGTGTCAACGGAGGGACTACGATACAGTTGCGCGGTATGACTTCGATATATCAAGGCAATTCCGGGATTGTCTTTTACACAGACGTTAGGGTATGAGAACCGGCAGTGGGAATTGCATCAGTTCAGGTCCAGGTATCACTTGGATGAAATCAACAATAATCGGAACGGATGGGCGAAGTTAGAGTTCAGCAAAACCGAGAATCTAACTTCCGAAGGTTACGCCACTTATATCAAAGAGTTCGAAGGAGGGCATAGCTTGAACGCTGTAGCCGGTTATTCTTATTTTGAGTGCAATGGTGAGAACTTTTATGCCGAAAACTATAATTTCGATGTAGAAGGAATCCGGTTTTGGGATATAGGAAAAGGTTCTTATCTGAGTGACGGTAAAGCCGGAATGGGGTCGGGAAAGAACATTACCGAACGTTTGTTTGCCCTGTACGCCCGTGCCAATTACTCGTATAATGACAAGTATATGGTAACGGCTACCATTCGTCACGAAGGTTCATCCAAATTTGCCGCTAAAAACCGTTGGGGTAATTTCTGGGCTTTGTCAGGCGGCTGGCGGATTTCGAATGAGGCATTCATGAAGAACGTAGATTGGGTGAACGATTTGAAGCTCCGTTTCGGTTATGGCGTGACGGGTAATAATGATTTCAATTCTTCCTATATGGCGAATGTGTTAGGCTCGGACACTTGGTGGATGCTGCCTAATGGGAGCTGGGCAAATTCGTATGGCAAGACCCAGAATGTTAACGAGAACTTAGGTTGGGAAGAAAAGAAAGAATGGAATATCGGTGTGGATTTCTCTTTCTTCAACAACCGTTTCTATGGCAAGTTTGACTATTACCGCCGGAAGATTGACAACATGATTTATGAAGTGAAAGTGCCACAACCTCCTTATATTCAAGGTACCCAATGGCAGAACATTGGCGCGATGGAGAGCAAAGGTTGGGAGTTAGAACTTGGAGGGGACATCATCCAACGGAAGGATTTTGTCTGGACTTCCAAGGTGAATTTAGCTCATAATACAGGTAAGATCCTTACGTTGTGGGGAAATAATACTTACTATAATGGCAATTCATTTCCTGTGCCGGGTATGCCGGGAGATGCAGCCAGAATGGAGGAAGGTTCTACCATTGGTGCCTTTTATCTGTGGAAATTCGCAGGATTCGACGAGGACGGCAATTTCTTGTTGTATAATAAAGACGGAGAGGTTATCCCTGCCGCCCAGAAGACCGAAGCGGACAAGCGCTACATGGGCAATTACATACCCAAGGTCATGTTGGGCTGGAACAACTCTTTCATGTACAAGAATTTCGACCTGAATATCAATATGCGCAGTTGGATTAAGTTTGACGTGTACAACATGATTAACATGTATTTCGGTATTCAAGGAATCGACGAATGCAATGTGCTGAAAGACGCTTATGGGAAATTCAACCACATCCGCGGCGAGAAACAGATTTGTGACTATTATTTGGAGGACGGGACTTTCCTGAAGATTGACGCCATTTCTTTGGGATATTCACTTTCGCTGAAAAACTATTGCAAGTGGGTTGACCGGTTCCGGATTTATGCTACCGTGGGCAATGTCTGTATGTTTACGAAATATAGTGGCGTGAATCCAGAGGTGGATATTGCTGGCTGGGATAAGGGTACGGAACGTTTTGACGGGCTTTATCCGTTGGTAAGGACATATACATTGGGATTGCAACTCACTTTCTAAAGTGAAGAATGATAAAGTTAAGATACATAGATATGAAAGCATTTACTATAAAATCAGGAATTGTAGGAAGTCTGTTTCTTTTGACTATGGGAACTTCCTGTAATGTGGAGCCGACGTTTTATTCTCAAGTAGTGCCCGAAACGTTTTACTCTTCGCAGGATGCGGTTTGGGAACGTTTCAATCGTCCGTTTACTCATTGGCGTTTTTGGATTGCTTCGGATAGAGCCAGATGGGAGATGCAAGAACTCGGTACGGATGAATTTTGTGTCCCTACCCGTGGAAGTGACTGGTATGACGGGGCGGTATTTCAGAAATTCCACCATCATGAATATACCGAAGATATGACCAGCATCTCGAATGGCTGGACTAATTTTTCCATGGGAATCGCATTGGCTTGGGACGCATTGGAAGATTTAGAGCAAATAGACTTCAATGCTTTGGGTTTTCCAGAAGGGACCAGAGAGTCGATGTTATGTCAAATGAATACGTTGGTCGCGTCTTTTTATTTGGACGGGCTGGATTTCTTTGGCGGAGTGCCGCTCTATACGACGACTAAAAGCGAGGTGTTGCCCCGTTCGACGGATGTCGAGACGTTTAATTTCATCGATTCGTTGTTGACGCAAGCGCTTCCGGAACTTCCGATAAAAACAGAATTGGGAGCTATGGAAACCAATACGGTCCACCAAGCTGTGGCCGCCGCTTTAAAAGCAAAACTTTATTTCAATGCGGAGGCTTATATCGGAAAACCGATGTATCAGGAAGCCGCTCAGATTTGCCAGGATATCATAGACGGGAAATATGGACGTTATGAACTGGCGGAAGATTGGACCGATATTTTTGGTTTCCGGAATGAAACCTGCCCGGAAATCATTTGGACACTGCCGAGTGAGAATGCCAAACTGGAAACCGACGGGTGCTATTGGAAGCCTTCCATGCCATACAATTATAAGAACTTCTTAGGCGGATTGAAGGATTCTGAGGCAGATAACGGGTGCTGCTTGATTCCCAGCCGTGACCCGGAAGGGAACTTATACCAGTTCAACTTGGGCAACAATTACGAAGGCTTCAACGATAAAGACGTCCGTAAGCAACAGTATGTTTATGAAGCGGGTGGAAAATACCGCGGGATGTTTGTGGTAGGAAAACTGGTGAATCCTGACCATCCGGATTGGGTTTGTGTAGGAGCGAGAGACTATATCGGTCAGCCTCTTGTCATACGTGACCAGATAGCTTGTTTTGCTAAAGTCGGAACGGAATATGCCAGTGTGGAAGAATTGCCTTCTACCATTGCTACGGCTGAAGAAGGTTCGGGTGTCCGTTTGATAAAACGCAGTCCAAGACCGAATGCCGACGAATATCAGGAGATGTATAATCCGGATATCCCTATCATCCGTTTGACCGAAATCTATTATACGTTGGCTGAATGCAAAATGCGTGCAGGCGACAAACAGGAGGCTGCTGATTTAATTAATACCGTACGGAAACGCTATTTTGCGGATGGTGTAGACCCTGACCCTGTAACAGCTGCCAATCTGGATAAATACCGGATGCTGAAAGAATGGAAACTTGAATTCTTAGGAGAAGCCCGCCGGCGTACTGATTTAGTCCGTTGGGATGCATACGTGACCGAGGATTGGTGGGATCATAAGGCTACTCATAATCCGAATTTGAACCGGTTCCCTATTCATTATAGCATTATCGGAGCCAATAATCTTTTGATTCAGAATCCTGGTTATGGAGGAAACTGAAACTAAATCTGTAATCTGTATGTATGGGTGGGAAGTATCTGGGATAGATATTTCCCGCTTTTATTTCTAATTCGGGTAAAGCAGGTATTTCTTCCGTATTGCTTGATACTCCTCTAAATCTTTTTGCCAAGCCTTCCGGATGATTGCTTCGTCTTTACCGCTCTGTATATCAAGGCGGACTTGATCAGTTCCCATGAGCAGATCGAACCACTGTGGGCGGGTGAAAAACTCTTTTGTTTGTTTTTGGTAAAGACGATAGAATGCTAACACATAGCTTAAAGTGAAACCTTTGGGGGGCTGCACATTTCGTAAATCTTTTCCGTAACAATTCTTGTTCTTGTGCATTGGGTTCATGTCCGAGCCTTTTAGCGGACGGGGCATGAAGCGGAAGCTATAGCTATTGGTATAGGGACTTCCGATGACTTGAAAAGGAAACTCCGTGCCGCGCCCTACGCTTACCGAAGTGCCTTCAAAAGGACAAAGCGAGGCATAAAGTGCAATGGCTTGGTCGTTGGGCAGGTTGGGAGAGGGTTTTACGGGAAGCGAATAAGGCTGTCCGTGCTTCCAGCCTGATACAGAGACGACTTTGAGTGTGCATTGCAAACCGTTTCCCAACCATCCTTCTCCGTTTATCATGCGGGCTATCTCGCCTACGGTACATCCATGTAAGATAGGAATAGGAAACATGCCGACAAAACTTTTGTATTCCGGTTTCAATACCGGACCGTCTACGTAATCACATGGATTCGGACGGTCTAATACAATTAGTTCTTTCCCGTTTTCGGCGCAAGCCTGCATGATATAATATAAGGTGCTGATATACGTATAGAAGCGTGCCCCTACATCTTGGATGTCGAACACTACCACATCTGTATCTGCCAATTGTTGAGGCGTAGGCTTCTTGTTTTTCCCGTAGAGCGAGGCTATCGGAATACCGGTACGTGTGTCTTTTCCGTCTTTGACAGTTGCGCCTGCATCGGCTTCTCCCCGCAATCCGTGTTCGGGAGCAAAGATGCGGGTAATGTTTATACCTATATTATATAAGGAGTCGAGCAGATGTTTTTCTCCGATTAAAGAAGTTTGATTGACCACCAATGCTACCCTTTTCCCTTCGATGAGTGGGAAATAGCATTCGGTTTGTTCGGCTCCCGTACGGATTTGTGCATATCCTTGCATCAGGCTTGTCAGGATGAGCCAGCCGGTCAGGATAAGGTATTTGATAGAATGTTTCATGCGTGTCAGTGTTGGATAATGATGAGGCAAAGATAGAAAATAATTCCGGTTTTTGTTTGTCCGTTGCTTCGTAAAGCGTACTTTTGCACTTGCAAATTCTGAGATGAAAAGAGTATGGACATTTTAACTAAGCTCAAAGGACACCCGCGGGTAGGAGAGGGTACCGCATACGCTATTTTGTTTTCAATGGGTTTCTGTCATTTGCTGAACGACATGATTCAGTCGGTTATCCCTGCCATGTATCCCTTGCTGAAAGACAGTTTTGGCTTTACTTTTGCCCAAATCGGTGTCATTACCTTGATATTCCAGTTGACTTCTTCGGTTTTCCAGCCCTTTGTGGGGCAATATGCCGACCGCCATCCGCAGCCTTATTCATTGGCTATGGGCATGGGATTTACGCTGGTGGGGCTGTTAATATTGGCTTTTGCCCCGAATTATTGGGTTATCTTATTGTCGGTAGCGGTTATCGGTTGCGGTTCTTCGGTGTTTCATCCGGAAGCTTCGCGTGTGGCACAAATGGCTTCGGGAGGAAAGAAAAGCTTGGCACAGTCTATTTTTCAGGTAGGCGGAAACGGCGGAAGCGCTATCGGACCGTTGCTTGCCGCGTTGATTATCATTCCTTACGGGCAACATGCCGTAGGATGGTTTGCTACGGCTGCTTTGCTCGCTTCAATGATTTTGGTACGGGTAGGCTATTGGTATAGCTTGCTGCTGGTTCGCATGAAGCAGGCTCATCGCGCTGTACGGATGGCTGCGCATGGCTTGTCTGAATCGGCTGTCCGTAAGGCTATGGGCATTTTGGTGATTATGCTTTTCTCGAAATACTTCTTTACATCGTGTATGACGAGCTATTTTACCTTCTATTTGATAGAAAAGTTCGGAGTTACGGTGCAAGCGTCTCAATTCTGTCTGTTTGCTTTTCTTGCGGCATTGGCTGCAGGGACGTTATTAGGAGGCTATTTCGGAGACCGTTATGGACGGAAGTATGTTATCTTGTTCTCTATTTTGGGTGCCGCACCCTTTACGTTGGCACTTCCTTACCTCAATCTGTTTTGGACGCTTGTCATGGCAATACTGAGCGGCTTGATTATCGCATCGGCGTTTTCAGCTATTTTGGTTTATGCTACCGACTTGAAGCCTGATAAAGTCGGTATGGTGTCGGGTGTTTTCTTCGGATTGATGTTCGGCTTGGGAGGTATCGGTTCGGCATTCTTTGGTTGGCTTGCCGATAAGACCAGTATTGAGTTTATTTTTACTGTCAGCACGTTATTGCCTCTGTTGGGCGTGATTGCCGTATTTCTTCCGGATATCAAACCGGCTAAAGTCAATTGAAAGAGTTATGCTAAAAGAGAAGAAAATTCGAATACAATCATATTTGTCTCCTTGCGGGGATTTGGTGTTAGGGTCTTTCGAGGATAAACTTTGCCTTTGCAATTGGGCTATTGAAAAACATCCGGGTAGGGTGGAAAAGAGGTTGCGGGCTGGGTTGAAGGCGGATTATGAAGAAGGCATGTCGGATGTGATTCAGGAAGCAATGAAACAGTTGGATGCTTATTTCCGGCTGGAACGGAAGAGCTTTGATGTGCCTTTATTGACCGTAGGAACTGATTTTCAGAAACAGGTGTGGGACGCTTTGCAAGAGATTCCGTACGGCAAGACTTGTTCTTACGGTGAATTGGCAGAGCGTATTGGGCAACCTAAAGCTGTGCGTGCCGTAGCCAATGCGAACGGTGCCAATGCTATTTCTCTATTTATTCCTTGCCATCGGATTATCGGAAGCGATTATTCGTTGACGGGATATGGAGGCGGACTTGAAGCCAAGAAGTTTTTATTGGAATTAGAGAAAAGAGGAAAATAAATCGTTATAATATAAATAAGGTATGAATCCATTGACATTGATTGATAAATTCTATCCGGAAGAGAATGAATTGAAACATATTTTGTTGGTACATAGCCGTTCGGTTACGGACAAGGCACTTGCTTTGGCTAAAAAACATCCCGAGCTGGATTTGGACCTGAACTTTATCGAAGAGGCTGCGATGCTGCACGATATTGGTATTTTCCTGACCGATGCGCCGGATATCCAGTGTTTCGGCACTCATCCGTATATTTGCCATGGCTATTTGGGGGCGGATTTGGTGAGGAAAGAAGGCTTTCCGCGCCATGCTTTGGTATGCGAACGGCATACAGGAGCCGGGCTTTCGTTGCAGGATATCGAAGAACAGAACCTGCCTGTTCCGCATCGGGATATGCTTCCGGTCAGTTTGGAAGAAGAGATTATTTGCTTTGCCGACAAGTTTTTCTCGAAAACCAAATTGGATAAAGAAAAGAGTCTTGAGAAGGCACGGAAGAGTGTAGAAAAGCATGGCGGCAACGGCGTGCAGCGTTTCGACCGCTGGTGCAAGTTGTTTTTATAGTCTTAAAAATACATTAAAAACAGAAGCATCTGCGTTTATTTACGGGAGAATGCTTACTTTTGCAGCGCATTGTGTAAAAAAAAGAATGAATGACGTCATTTAAGAAAACTACATATTTGTTCTTGTCTTTGTTTTTTATGAGCTGTTGTTTTTCGTTATATGCTGAGGCTCAGCGTGTAAAGGGGAAACGGGCGAGAAGAAACAATGCAGAACTTCGTACAGATTCTCTACAATCAGATTCGTTGTTGCTCGATTCGTTAGCGACAGATAGTCTTATGGCTGATTCGTTGGCTTCAGACAGTACGGATAAACAGCCGTTGGATGCCCCGGTAATTTATGAAGCGAGTGATTCGATTGTCTTTACCAAGGGAGGGTATGCTCATTTGTATGGTAACGGAAAAGTGAATTATCAGAATATCGAACTGACTTCAGCTAAGATTTCCATGAATATGGATAGCAGTACGGTATTTGCTGAAGGCGTAGTGGATACGGCAGGTGTCAGTTCGGGTACTCCGATATTCAAAGATGGAGAAACACCATACGAGTCGAAAACCATGCGCTATAATTTCAAGACCAAGAAAGGTTTCATTAACGATATTATTACCCAACAAGGGGAAGGATATGTGACCAGTGTAAACGCAAAGAAAGGTCCAGATAATGAAATTTATATGACGAACGGAACCTATACGACGTGTGATGCTGATCATCCGCATTTCTATTTGAAACTTTCAATGGCGAAAGTGCGTCCTAAAAAGGATGTGGTTTTTGGTCCGGCACAACTGGTGGTAGAAGATGTGCCTTTGCCTTTGGCTATTCCGTTCGGCTTTTTCCCTTTCAATAGCAGTTATTCTTCGGGATTTATTATGCCGACATACGGGGATGAAATGAACCGTGGTTTCTATTTGCGTGACGGAGGATATTATTTTGCCATTAGCGATAAAATGGACTTAAAATTGTTGGGTGAAATTTATACGAAAGGTTCATGGGGGCTTTCTGTCGCTTCGAATTATAACAAGCGGTATAAATATAGTGGCTATTTTAATGCGAGTTATTTGGTAACAAAGACAGGAGAAAAAAATATGCCCGATTATGCCGTGTCGAAAGACTTCCGTATCCAGTGGAGTCATCGTCAGGATGCCAAAGCGAATCCGAACAGTTCGTTCTCGGCAAGTGTGAATTTTGCGACCAGTAGCTATGACCGTTCGAGTTTGAGTACGTTGTACGACCCTTCTTCGTATAGCAACAATACGAAAGCGTCTAGTATCAGTTATTCGCGTAATTTCCCTGAAATCGGATTGAATATTTCGAGTACGTTTAATATTACGCAGAATACGCGGGATTCTTCATTGAATATGACTCTTCCTGATGTAAACATTTCGTTGAGCCGTATCTATCCCTTTAAGCGGAAAAAAGCAGCCGGTAATGAACGTTGGTATGAGAAAATCTCTTTCCAATATACGGGTGCATTGACCAATAGTGTCAATACAAAAGATAACCTTCTGTTTAAGACTCCGTTATCGCAGTGGGAGACAGGTATGCGTCATAATATTCCGGTTGAGGCAAACTTTACCTTATTTAAGTATATCAACATTACACCTTCGTTTAATTATACAGAGCGTTGGTATACGAAAAAAATCATGCGCAATTACGACGAATTGGCGCATGAAGAAGTGCGTGATACTATTAATGGTTTCCATCGCGTGTATGATTATAATATGGCGGTGTCAATGAACACAAAGCTATATGGTATGTATAAGCCTTTGTTTTGGAAAAGTAAGGATATAACTATCCGTCACGTTGTTACGCCAAGTGTGAGTTATACTTATACGCCAGACTTCGGCAAGTCGAAATTCGGCTATTATGAAACTTATACTTATACAGATGAAAATGGTGAAGTGCGCATGACTGAGTATTCGCCGTTTGAAGGAATGCCTTACGGTGTGCCGGGTAAAGGGACTTCTCAGACCGTTGCTTTCTCTCTGAAGAATAATTTGGAAATGAAAATGGCTTCGGATAAAGATACGACAGGATATAAGAAAATCAGTTTGATTGATGATTTGAGTGCAAACTTGTCGTACGATATTGCCCAAAAGCGATGGAGCAACTTGACGATGAGTGCCCGTTTGAAGCTGACTAAGAGTTATACTTTTAATATGAATGCCACATTTGCTACCTATGCTTATAAGTTTGATGAGAATGGTAGAGTTGTGACAAGCGACCGGACCGAATGGTCATACGGACGTTTCGGGCGTTTCCAGGGATATAGCGGTTCGTTCTCATATACCTTGAATAATGATACGTTTAAGAAATTATTCGGGAAAGGGGATGATAAAGACAAGGATAAAGATAAAAAGGGAGATTCAGAAGAAGAGGATGAAGATGATGATGAAAGTACGGCTAACGAACAGCCTTCGCCTAATCGGAAAACCGAGGATGCGACCCTTGATTCAGACGGTTATCTTGCCTTTAATATGCCATGGAGCTTGAGCTTGAGTTATAGTTATAGTATCCGTGAAAATACCAGTGCGAAGATTAATATCAAGAAAATGCGTTATCCGTATGCACTTACACATTCGTTGAATATTTCAGGAAATGTGAAAATCGGAAGCCGGTGGAACATTACGTATTCAAGCGGTTATGATTTTACATCGAAAGAGATGTCTATGACTACGGTGAATATCACGCGCGATTTGCACTGTTTTAATATGAGTTGCGGTTTGGTATTCGGTCCGTTTACTTCCTATAATTTCTCTATTCGTGCCAATTCGAGTATGTTGACCGATGCTTTGAAGTGGGATCAGCGAAGCAATACGGGTAGTCAGGTTACGTGGTACTGATGAAGTTAATAGTTAATAATGAATAGTTAACAATGAATGATTAATAGCGGATGTGCTTCTGTTGACATTTGCCGTTGTTAATTGTTAACTATTCATTATTAACTATTTAACTGTTCATTGAAAAAAATCACCATTGAATCGGTGTTTCCCCGTGCTGGATAAGATATTCATTGGTACGGCTGAAATGCTTGTTGCCGAAAAATCCGTGATAGGCAGAAAGGGGAGAAGGGTGTACCGAAGTCAATACTAAATGCTTATTTCGGTCAATAAAAGCACCTTTCTTTTGTGCATACGACCCCCATAGGATAAATACCAAATGTTCGCGGTGCTCTGCTAAGGCACGAATTGCTGCATCGGTAAATTCTTCCCACCCTTTGTTTTGATGTGAGCCTGCCTGATGTGCCCGTACTGTAAGGGTCGCATTCAGGAGCAGTACACCTTGTTCTGCCCAACGTGTCAGATTTCCGCTGGCAGGAATTGGAGTGCCTAAATCATCGTGTATTTCCTTGAAGATGTTTTGCAAAGAAGGTGGAAATGCGACTCCATCGTTTACCGAAAAACAAAGTCCGTGTGCCTGTCCCGGTCCGTGATAAGGGTCTTGCCCGATGATGACTACTTTTACCTTATCGAAAGGACAAAGATTGAATGCATTGAATATCAGTCTTCCGGGAGGATAAATTGTAGTAGCGCAGTATTCTTGCCGCACAAAATCAGTTAGTCGGACAAAATAGTCTTTTTCGAATTCGGGAGCCAGTACTTGTTTCCACGATTCTTCTATTTGTACATTCATAGTCGTTTGTTTTTTTAATTAAAACGCAGAGGCGCAAAAACGCTGAGCTTTGATTTTAGAGAGAATGCCAGATTTGCAGAAATGTATTTGGCTTTGTGGTCTTTGCCTTCTCTAAAAAATAGTTCCTTTGCGTTTTTGCGTCTCTGCGTTTGACGAATTATATCAACTGCATTCCCAATTCCGCGCATTCTTTCCGCATTTCTTCGGGCCAAATGCTGGCTTGGATTTCGCCGATGTGTGCTTTGCGTAAGTATAACATACACAAACGCGACTGGCCGATACCTCCGCCGATACTTAACGGAAGTGAGCCTTCTAACAAGCGTTTGTGGAAATAAAGCCGGGTGCGTTCTTCTTTGCCTGTCAGTCTCAATTGCTTCATCATGGCGTCTTGGTCTACACGGATACCCATCGAAGACAATTCAAGCGCACGTCCCAATACACTGTTCCATACCAATAAGTCGCCGTTCAGACCGGGCAATCCGGTTTTGGGGTCAATAGTCGTATAGTCATCATAGTCTGGTGCACGTAAGTCATGCGGAATACCGTCACTCAGTTTACATCCGATGCCGATGATAAATACCGAGCCGTATTTCTCAGTAATGAGGTTTTCGCGTTCTTTAGGGGTCTTGTCCGGATACATATCCAGCAATTCCTGAGCATGGATGAAGTGGATGTCATGGGCAAGGAAAGAAGTGATTTGCGGATAGGCTTCACATATCATGTATTCCGTGCGGCGCATAGCGGCATAGATGCGGGTTACGATGCTTTTCAGGAATTCTACGTTACGTTGTTCGGGGGTGATAACCCGTTCCCAGTCCCATTGGTCTACATATAAGGAATGCAGGTTGCCCAGTTCCTCGTCGGCACGGATGGCATTCATGTCTGTATAGATGCCATAGCCCGGCTCAATGTGATAATCGGCGAGGGTGACCCGTTTCCATTTGGCAAGCGAGTGTACCACTTCCGCCTGTTGGTCGGCAAGGTCTTTGATAGGGAAAGTAACCGGCCGTTCTACACCGTTCAGGTCATCATTGATACCCATTCCTTTCAATACAAAAAGCGGAGCGGTCACTCTTCGTAAACGCAGTTCCGATGATAGGTTTTGCTGGAAAAATTCCTTGATTTGTTTGATGCCCAACTCGGTTTGTTTCATATCGAGTAAGGGTTTGTAATTTACAGGTTTTATTAGATAGCTCATTGCTTTTTCGTTATTAGTTATTTATAAAGTTATGCAAAGGTAGGAATCTGTCTCTTATACACATCTCCGAGCCCACGAGACGGAGCTACATCTCG
>ENA-OXEE01000430-OXEE01000430.1-human-gut-metagenome-genome-assembly--contig:-NODE-430-length-21343-cov-33.1955_pt1 | contig 21343 bp, 16 predicted proteins | sample MGYA00249824_ERZ652242 | MGnify/ENA primary metagenome ERZ652242 (study PRJEB26925, sample SAMN05826943) | human gut metagenome | biome: ENVO:2100002; feature: ENVO:00000062; material: ENVO:00002003... | reverse complement strand
AGATGTAGCTCCGTCTCGTGGGCTCGGAGATGTGTATAAGAGACAGATAATGTATAATCTATTTACTGTTTCTCAAGGGTTGTCGTCCTGACAGGCTTTTAAATTTTAATTTTTAAATATATGTCAGTGGATATTAAAAAAAATATTTTCTTGTTGTCCTACTTTTTCCGGTATAAAATCTTTTGTGATAAAATATAATTTTGTACTTTTACGAAATCTTCGTTACCATTTATTTAAATATTTAAAAATGGAATATAACGATTAACCTTAATATTATTAAAGTTTATGCTGAAAGTTGTAAAGCCTATCGGAATGCTATTGTTCTGTTCTACGCTCGGCGCAGGTGCAGCCCATGCAGCCATGACAGAAATAACAGGCATTAAAAGCGTGCAACAAGCGAGCACGTGTAGTGGCACGGTTTTGGATGCCACAGGCGAGACCGTAATTGGAGCTTCAGTCAGAGTGAAAGGCACAAACATTGGTACCATCACTGATCTTGACGGTAAGTTCGAGTTGTCAAACGTACAAAAAGGTACAACCATTGAGATTACTTACATCGGCTATGCGCCTTTGGAAGTGGTATGGGAAGGGAAACCTCTGACCATTACCCTGAGTGAAGACAGCGAAATGTTGGATGAAGTAGTGGTGGTGGGTTATGGTACCCAAAAGAAAGTAAACGTGACGGGAGCCGTTTCAATGGTAGATGCGGAAGTGTTCAAATCTCGTCCGATACAGAACGTTACCCAAGCCTTGCAAGGTCAGATTCCGGGTCTTACCATGTCGGTAGGAACTACCGGAGGTGAGTTGGGAAATGAGATGAGCATCAGCATCCGTGGTGCCGGAACGGTAGGTTCCGGGTCATCGGCTTCCCCGCTGGTATTGATCGATGGTATGGAAGGTGACATGAACGCACTGAACCCCAACGACATTGAATCGGTTTCTGTATTGAAAGACGCTTCGGCTTCTTCTATTTATGGTGCGCGAGGTGCGTTCGGTGTGATTCTTGTCACAACCAAGAGCGGACAGGCAGGAAAGACACGGGTGAACTACACGGGCAACGTGCGTTTCTCCAGCCCGACACGTTTGCCGGAAATGGCAAACTCCATCGATTTCGCGAACTATTTCAACAAGGCGTTGGGATGGAACATGTTCTCGAACGAGACGATAGAAAAGATGAAGCAATGGCAGGCAGGCGAGTTTACCGACCCTACCACTGCGGAGTATTATGGTACCATCGTAGGAACGGACAACCGTTATCAGGCTTACGGAAGTGCGTTTGCAAACACAGACTGGTTTAAAGAAATGTTCCGTAGCGGAGTACCCTCGCAGGAGCATAACGTGAGTGTGAGCGGAGGTTCTGAACGGCTGACTTACATGATTAGTGGAAACTTCCTCGGACAACAAGGTTTGCTGCGCCACGGCGAAGACCGTTACAACCGCTATACGCTGAACAGCAAGATATCGGCAAAGCTGACCGACTGGTTAACACTTAATTATACCAACCGCTGGTCGCGCGAAGACAACAATGCGCCTACCTATATCAAGCAGAGTGGCGGTAACTTCTACCATAACATCGCGCGCCGCTGGCCGAGCAACCCTGCACGCACACCGCACGGATGGATGCCGGGCATGGAAATCATCGAGTTGGAAGACGGTGGAAAGTGGAATGACCAACAAAGCAATGTTACCAACCAGTTGCAACTGATTTTCGAGCCTATCAAGGATTTGCATATCTCGCTGGAAGGTAACATGCGCCGGTACAGCGAATCACAGCATTATGACATCCTCCCGATTTATGCGAACGATGCAGACGGCAATCCTTACGGCGTGTCGTGGAACGGGCGTTCAATCGGTGAATCATACATACGTGAATTCCACCGCGATGAAGATTATTATTCTACAAACGTAGTCATTGACTATTCAAAGACTATAAAAGGCCACTACTTCAAGATTATGGGTGGTTTCAACTCTGAATTGTATCGTCGTAAAGACCTTTACGGAACCGGTTATGACCTGATAACAGGAGAGGTTCCTGAGTTGAACATAACACAAGACAATCAGAATGCATGGAACAGTAAGGCTGAACGTGCCGTAGCCGGTTTCTTCGGGCGTATCAACTACAACTGGAAAGAACGCTATATGGTAGAAGCCAACTTGCGTTACGATGGCTCTTCACGTTTTGTGGGCGACAAGAGATGGGGAGTGTTCCCGTCATTCTCTGCTGGATGGAACATTGCACGCGAAGATTTCTTCAAACCACTTTCAAATGTTATAAGCACATTGAAACTGAGAGGGTCATGGGGACAGCTTGGAAACAATAATACCGATAGCTGGTATCCGTTCTACCAAACGCTGACTACCGGTGTGGTTAATTCGAAATGGGTGATCAACGGCGCACAGCAGAACACGGCACAGCTTCCCGCCATTGTGAGCGATGTGTTGACATGGGAAACCATCGAATCGTGGGACGTAGGTCTTGATTTCGCCTTGTTGGACAACCGCCTGTCAGGATCTGTCGAATACTATACCCGCTACACGAGAGACATGGTGGGTCCGGCACCTACGTTGCCTGCCATTTTAGGAGCTGACGCACCGCGTGTAAACAATGCCGACATGAAATCATACGGATGGGAGCTTGATATCTCATGGAGAGACCGTATCAAGGACTTCAATTACGGAATCCGTTTCAATTTGGCCGACAATCAGGATAAAATCTTGACCTACCCGAACGAAAGTGGAGATTTGAGCAGCAGTACTTACCGTAACGGCGAAATGTTAGGTGAAATTTGGGGATACACTACGGTAGGAATCGCACAAACTCAGGAAGAGATGGACGCTCATTTGGCGAATGCACGCCCGAACTTTGGCTCAAGCTGGGGAGCTGGTGACATCATGTATGCCGATTTGGACGGTGATGGTGAAGTAACCAACGGTTCGAACACGGAGGGAGACCACGGCGACCTTACCATTATCGGTAACAGCACCCCGCGTTACAATTTTGGTTTGACGCTGGACGGCGAATGGCATGGCATTGACTTTTCTATTTTCTTCCAAGGTGTCATGAAACGTGATTACTGGGCAGACCAAGCATATTTCTGGGGGGCATACGGCGACGAATGGCAGTCAACTTGCTTTGTTGAACACTTGGATTATTGGTCGGCTGATAACCCGGGTGCATATTACCCAAGACCTATCATGACCAGCGACGGTACGTTGGCACAGCAAAACCATCAAGTGCAGACACGTTACCTGCAAAATGCTGCCTATATGCGTTTAAAGAACGTGCAAGTAGGTTATACCCTTCCTGAAAAGTGGATGAAGAAGGCAGGACTTTCCTCATGCCGTATTTATGTATCAGCCGATAATCTGGCAACCATTACCAGCCTCAGTAAGGTATTCGATCCTGAAGCACTGAGCAGTGTAAACGGTGGAACGGGTAAAACTTATCCGTTGCAACGGACAATTTCAATCGGTGTAAATCTTAACTTCTAAAGACAAGCAAACAATGAAACTGAATTTAAAACATATCTGTTTTTGCTCTATGGCAGTCGTGACGGGAATGCTGTCTACCTCTTGTGAGGACTTTCTGGACCGCGAACCGGTTACCGACCTGACTCCTGAGAGCTATTTCACCACTGCCGACCAAGTAGCGGCATATACGGTGCAATATTACGTAGACCATCTGAAAGACTCGCGCGACAAATCGCTGACCCATGAAACCCCGTCGTATAACAGCTGTAAGACCCGTAATGACGATGTAACCGATAACCTGTTCGTAGAGCAGGGAAGTCTGACTTATTTTGCAGGAAATAAATTAGTACCCGCAGGTAGAAATCTCAAGACACTGTACGAAAGGATACGTGTATGGAACTGGTTGCTGGAACAGGTAAATCCCAAGATTGAGAGCGGCGAATTGGTAGGGGCTGAACAATATGTGGGAGAGGCTTACTTCTTCCGTGCATTGGCATATTATAATGGATTGGTGCAATTCGGTGACTTGCCGATTATTACCACCGTGTTACCCGATGATAATGCTGTATTGGTTGAAAACAGTGCCCGCCAGCCGCGTAACGAGGTGGCTCGCTTCATCCTTTCCGATTTGGATACGGCCATCGGTTTGCTCCAAAGCAAAAGTTCCGTGGGAACGCAGCGTATCAACAAAGAAACGGCTTTGTTGCTGAAATCACGCGTAGGGCTGTTTGAAGGTACGTTCGAGAAATACCATCGCGGCACGGGGCGTGTTCCGGGCGACGAGAACTGGCCGGGAGCATCATTTAATTCCGGCAAGACTTTTGACATCGATGCCGAAATCAATTTCTTCCTCGAACAAGCCATCGATGCGGCTGCACAGATAGCCGATGCCACTGTGTTGACGGCAAACTCACACCAGATGAACCCCGAATACGGACAAATCTCAGGATGGAATCCTTATTTCGACATGTTTTCCAGCGTATCGCTCAACAGTTATGACGAAGTATTGCTGTGGCGCGAATACATCTCGAATGCGGGTATGCACAATGCGACCTACCAATTGACGCGAGGCGGCGACCGTACCGGGCTGTCACGCGGCTATATCCGTTCATTCCTGATGAAAGATGGTTTGCCATACTATGCTTCGCCTAACTATTTGGGCGATACCTCTGTTTCGCAAGAAAAGGCTAACCGCGACGAGCGTCTGCAACTGTTCGTGGCGGGCGAAGACGATGTGCTTTCGTCTGCCGCCGACGACCCCCGCGTAACCGGAGATGAAGACGGGCATATCCCGGGCACGGTATATCTGCTTGACACGCTGAACATTGGTGGTATGGGCGAATTGCAGTCGCGTGACCCGACGGGCTACCGTCCGCGCAAATACATCAGCTACGATTACAGCGAGCAGAACTATACCCAGTCGGCAAGTACCACGGGATGCCCTGTATTCCGCAGTGCTGAGGCTCTGTTGAACTATATCGAGGCTTATTACGAAAGATACGGCCAGCTGGACGCCAAAGCCACAAGTTATTGGCAAAAGCTGCGCGAACGCGCCGGGGTAAGTACGGATATTGAGGCTACCATCGCCGCAACCGATCTGGCTAAAGAGTTTGATAACGAAAACGGCATCATCAAAGGCGACTTGGCTGTATATTCAGGTACGCAGCCTGTGGATAGAATACTCTACAACATCCGTCGTGAACGCCGTTGCGAGTTTATTTCGGAAGGGATGCGCTGGGACGACCTGAAGAGATGGCGTTCTTGGGATATGATTCTGGCAAGCGGAAGCAACCGTTACTTGCTGCAAGGAATGAATATTTGGGATGAGGCTTATAAGAAATACGGTATCGACAAAGATTATCCCATCAGCGGTTATGAAAGTTATTTCCGCAATGCAAGTAACAATCTTGATGCGGCATATCCATATTTGAAAGGTTCTTCTAACACACCTTTCATTGTTACGTCGGGCGAAGGAGGTAACGTTTCAGCCCCGAACGACCCGCTTACGGGCAAATACCTCAGCCCGCTGCGTGTGGATATCCGCGACAACCAACTGTTGAACGGCGGTTATAGCTGGTATAAGGCTTATTATTTGGAGCCGTTGGGCGTGCAAGACCTTACACTGACCGCAACCGACCCGTCTGACCCAAGCACTTCTGTCATGTACCAGAATCCTTTCTGGCCGAACGATGCCGGACGTGCTGAAGAATAATATTAATGCGTAAAAAAACAGATCGGTGAAAATTAATAACCCGGTTTTCATCGGTCTGTTTATCATGCTCTTAACAAACAGGTGTGGCAATATTGTTTAGCATGTTGCCACACCTGTTTGTTTTTAGAAACCAATATTCTTTCCTGTTTGCAACAGAGCGGAACTTTCCAAAATTCACAAAAACAAGCTGTTATTATCAATCGAATTTGCTATTCAAACGATGCAAAAACTTATGCGCATAAGTCTTGCTGTTTATGCGGATAGAATTTTAATTAATGCGGTTGTGTTTAGTAACTTATGCGGATAAAATAAGAGGACTTAAAATAGCATGACGAAATCGATATAGAGTTGGATTTTTGTTAAAAGATATAAAATTTGGAGGTATTGAAATACGATGTATAGATTGCTTTAAATAGCTTTTGTCGTAATTAATTTATTATTAGTATTTTACGCTCATTTGTCTATACGATGTCTATATGAGTTTCTTGTAAACTCAAAGTTTTGTACCTAATTTTGTATCGTATTTGCTATTGAGTAATATGTAAAAAGTAAAATGGAGTCTTTTATTTTTATCTGTTTTCAATGTGCAATCTAAAAGAGGTAATGGTTTGAAATTTTCGTAATAATGAAGAGTGCTATTCGTTTTTATCATATTTTGTCCAATACAGCGTACATAGGTTGTTTATTATGAATGAGTTTTGTCGTCTATAATATAATGACTAATTTTGTCCGCCGTTTGACAACATTTTATCAATATACATAAGTTTAAATCACTTCAATTAATAAAAGTATAAAGAAAATAGTATTGACTTGTCTGTTGGTGGCAAGCACCTGTGGATTGTATGCACAAAATGTGACATTAGCTCCGGAAGCCGGTATTTCCGCTGTACAAAGACACGGTTGGGGGCAGGGTTGGCGACCGTCTGCCAAGATGGGTGTTTCTGTCGATCTTGATTTGAACACTCATTTTGCCATTGAGTCAGGATTGTTTTATACGTTCAGAGGCTATACCATAACCAACGGGGGAACGTATAGCAACGAAAACTCCAGATGGATAGAGAACGTATCGCAGACAAGGCATTTCCTACAGATTCCCGTAATGGCTAAATTTAAATGGTCTTTGAACAAAAACACAAAGATATTTTGGGGAATAGGACCTTACGTGGCTTTCTGTCTGAAAAACAAGTTTGAGAGCAATCCTTATTTCTTGGAAGGCAGTTACGAACAATATTACGACGACTTTATGTATGGCGAGGACGCTATGGGAAATTCCAACTTCTTCCTTTATGAAGAATCCCGCAGTTTCGATTGGGGCGTGTCATCGAACGTGGGTGTGGAAACCGGGAATTGGTACGTGAAGCTCCAATACGACCTTTCCTTTGGCAAGGAAGATGACAACGGCGTGATTGGTGCTATGATATGAACGATGTTTTAGGTAGATAAGACATCTTAAAAATGGCATGTGTTAATGTAGGAAAACTTCATTTCACATGCCATTTTGTATTTGGAAAAGGATTTATCATCCGAGAGTATATTATTGATGTGCAGCATATCCCGCCGCTTTCGCAATCTTAGTGGGGATTTCCGTGTTGTCGATGCGTCCACGGAACAAAACAGAGCCTGCTCCGATGGCGAATACCGGAACATATCCTGCCGAATGTCCGCCGCTGGTCCATCCAACGAGGGCTATTTCGTCAAGGATGCGTTTTGCTTCTGCCGCTATCGGTTCATCTTGGGCGTATTCGCTCTTTTCCATCTTAACTTGCTGGTTTTTCAGACTCTTTTCATAGATGTCCTTCAGGCGCGCTTCCTGCTTTTCCGAAAGTTTCACCTTGTCCCAGAAACCGAAGTTGTCTTTTAGGGCTTGCTGTATTTGTTCCCACGTTACTTGATTGTTGGTCTTGGCACGCAGTTGGTTTACGATTCTGGTAAATCCGTTTTCGCTTACCTTCTGGTTTCTCAGCACCTGAAGGTTCAGTTCATACGCACCTGTGCCCAGTACCAGTCCACCCGTTTCATGGTCGGCGGTAATTACAATCAGCGTTTCGTCCGGGTGTTGCGAATAAAACTCGTAAGCCACCTTGATGGCGTTGTCGAAGTCGGTTACTTCATGGAATACCGTAGCCGCATCGTTGCTGTGACAAGCCCAGTCTATTTTCCCGCCTTCCACCATTAAGAAGAAACCTTTTGTGGCATCTTTGCTCAGGAAATTGATTGCCGAGCGCGTAATGTCCTGCAAGCTCAGGTCGGTTTTCTTGCGGTCGATGGCGTAAGGGATGGCGGTGCGGTCAGCTTTCGATGCCTCCTCCGTTTGGAAAAGAATCATCTTATCCGCTTTCTTACTCTTTTTCAGATACTCTTTATAACCGCGTGCGATGGTGTAACCGTTCCGTTCCGCCATGCTGTACAGGTTTTCAGAGCCAGCCTTTCCGCCGTTGTCCGGGTCAAGGAAATCAGAACCGGCATAAAAGTCAAATCCCGTTGTATACAGGTCTTTCCCTATCTCGTAATAGCTTCCGCGTCCGGCCTCGTGTGCATAAAAGGCAGCCGGAGTAGCATGGTCTACACTCACGCTGGTGGCGATGCCCACACGCTTTCCGCTTTCTTTTGCCCATACAGCTACGCTGTTTACAGGTGTCTCCAAGTCTTTCAATACGCCGATAGCCCCGTTTTTGGTCTTGTTTCCGGTGGCAAGTGCCGTTCCAGCAGCAGCAGAGTCGGTCACTCCGTTGGTGGCAGAAAAGGTAGTGGCTACGGTAGCCTGCGGAAACTGGGGAAACGACAGGGGTACGATACCGATTTTTCCTTCCAGTTCCCCGCGGTAAAGTTCGGTTCCCAAAACTTGGTTGACGCCCATGCCGTCACCGATGAAATAAAATACATATTTTGCCTGTTGTGCGTATGTCGAATAAAAAGACAAAAGCGTAAAGGCAATTAAAAGCGAAAATTTTCTCATAGATAACTGTTGTTTTAATCTTTAAATGTGCTTACAAAAATAAGGAAAAAACAAGAGACCCACGGGTTTTTCTGCTAAAATGTGGTATACAGTGAACAGGATGTAACGTTATTGTCATACAAATGAGAATGGTTTCTTACATTTATAAAAAGAATAGTATTTATGAAAAAACGTGAATTTATCGGGATTTGTTGTTGGGGCATTTCCTTACTGACTTCGTGTCAGCAAAACGAGTTTTTAGCAGAACATTCTGATGAGGCATTACAGTTAAGGTTACGGGCATCGGTGTGGAGCAACCATGTTGCATCACGTACAAGTACCGAAGAAGGGGGGACTTCCACGTTTCAGGAAGGCGATAACATCGGCTTTTTTATGCCCGAAGAAGAGAATCAGGCAAAGTGGACACTGGAAAGTGGAGAATGGCAAACGGAACAGAACCTGCAATGGAAAGATAAAGTAAATGAGTACACTTTTTGTGCTTATTATCCTTATTCGGATGCAACAGTTTCCCGGACGGCAGTTGAAATGACGGATTTAAGTAAACAGTCGGGCACGCTTTCCGGCATAGGGAAACAAGATTTTCTCGTAGCCCGCTGTACTGCTTCGTACGAGACAAATGACGGAGTGGTCTCTTTTACCGGACAATCAGCTTTTAAACATGTCTATGCGTTGGTTTCGGTGACGATAAAAAAAGACAAGGAATCGGAAAACGTATCAATGAACGAAATAAAATTTGAAGGAAAAGATTTGTTTAGTAAATGCAGCTATCAGTTCGGAGCTACTTCTGAAAAGGATACTGTTTTGGTAATCGAAGAAAATTCGGGCAATTCACTGACGTTCAGTTATGAGGAGCCACAGACAGTAGAAGCGGAAACAGGATATCGGGTTTTGGCATTGTTCAACCCCTCAAAGCTAAAGGAGAATTTGCACTTTTCGATTGCTTATCAGCGTGATGGAATTTCGTATACAGCCTCGACCGACCAGATGGGTACGACATTCGATTCGGGCAAGTTTTATAATTATACATTAAAACTATCGAAAGAAGGCTTGACTGTGGTTGGAAATACGATAGAAGGATGGGATGTAGAGACATTACCCGATATTTCTGTTGAAGAAAATCCCGCAGAATAAGTAAAAGAAGGAAGACACAGAAAGCGGCATTTGCTTGATATAAAGCAGTTGGCTGTATTTCTGTGTCTTTTGTTTTCGATTATTCCTGTTTTTGCGCAAAAACTTGTACCTTTGCAAACCTTAAATAATACACATCTTAATACAATTTATTCAGGAATATGAAAGCTCTGAAAGAACGCATCATGCGCGACGGGAAATGTTTTGAGGGAGGCATTCTCAAGGTAGACAGTTTTATCAATCACCAAATGGATCCGATTCTGATGAAATCGATGGCGGTAGAATTTGTACGGCGCTTCGCCAGTACGAAGATTAACAAGGTGATGACCATTGAGGCGAGCGGTATCGCACCTGCCATCATGGTAGGATATTTGTTGGAACTTCCCGTGGTATTTGCCAAGAAGAAAAAGCCGAGTACGATGGAAAACATGCTGACTACCACGGTTTACTCGTTTACGAAAGACCGCACGTATGATGTGTGTGTAAGCAAGGATTACCTTTGTCCGGGCGACCGTGTGTTGTTTATCGACGACTTCCTTGCCAACGGCAATGCGGCAAAAGGCATTATCGACTTGGTTCGGAAGGCAGGAGCAGAGCTGGTAGGCATGGGCTTTTTGATTGAAAAATCATTTCAGCACGGTGGCGATTACCTGCGCGAGCAAGGCATTCATGTCGAGTCATTGGCAATAATCGAGAGTTTGGATAACTGTCAGATTAAGATAAAAGAGTAAATCTCCGGTTCATGGAAAAAGAAACACAACAGGATTCGGCTCAGAAAGCCGGACTTATCTATGGGTTGAATGACCGTCCTCCTTTGAAAGATACGGTTTTTGCTGCACTCCAACATCTGCTTGCTATCTTCGTTGCAATTATCACGCCTCCGCTGATTATCGCCGGAGCATTGAAGCTCGATTTGGAAACGACGGGGTTTCTGGTGTCGATGGCATTGTTTGCATCGGGTATTTCAACATTTGTTCAATGTCGGCGCATCGGACCGGTGGGGTGCGGACTACTCTGTATTCAGGGAACCAGTTTTTCTTTCATCGGGCCTATTATTACGGCAGGCGTTACCGGAGGATTGAGTACGATATTCGGTGCGTGTATCGTAGCTTCATCGGTAGAAATGCTTATCAGTAGGATACTGAAATATACACGTAAGGTAATAACCCCGTTAGTTTCGGGAATTGTGGTGACACTTATCGGCATGAGTCTGATAAAAGTGGGCATTTCGGCTTGCGGTGGCGGTGAAGTAGCGAAAGCAGACGGCACATTCGGCGCTTTGGAGCACGTGGGACTGGCGGCTTTGGTATTGGTGTTGATTATCTTCTTTAACCGCAGCTCAAACCGCTACTTGCGTATGAGTTCCATCGTAATAGGGCTGGTGATAGGTTACGTGGCGGCATGGGCATTGGGCATGGTTGATTTTTCGTCTGTTCAAAACTTTGGGGGAGTGAATATCCCTATTCCCTTCCGTTACGGAATCTCGTTCGACATATCGGCTATCATCGGACTTGCACTGGTTTATCTGATAACGGCGATAGAAGCGTATGGCGACATTACAGCCAACTCACTTATTTCCGGAGAACCGATAACGGGAGAAAAATTTGTGAAACGGGCTTCGGGCGGTATCTTGGCAGATGGATTTAATTCAATGTTGGCAGGTATCTTCAACTCATTCCCCAACTCCATCTTTGCACAAAATAACGGAATGATTCAGCTTACCGGTGTGGCGAGTCGTTATGTGGGTTATTTCATTGCAGGATTCCTGATTCTGTTGGGACTGTTTCCGGCAGTGGGACTTGTGTTTTCACTCATGCCCGAACCTGTATTGGGAGGCGCCACTCTACTGATGTTCGGAACCGTGGCTGCGGCAGGTATCCGCATTATTGCCGCCCAAAAGATAGATCGTAAGGCTACATTGGTGATGGCTTTGAGTTTTTCTTTCGGACTGAGTGTCGAACTCGTACCGGAAATTCTGAGTCAATTACCCGATACGGTTCGTAACATCTTTTCTTCGGGTATCACAACAGGCGGGCTGACAGCCATTCTGTCGAATCTGTTGATACGGGTGAAAGAATAAAAAGCGAGGTTCTGTTGAAAAGTTATTCGCTTTCGAATCGCTTTTCAATAGAATCCAATATCGCATACAGTTCTTCCAATGTCTCGGCGCGAAGCATGGCGATGCGTGTGTCTCTGAAGTTAGGAATCCCCTTAAACAGCGGGGAAGCTGCCAGATGTCGGCGTACGTGGAGAATCCCCCGGCGTTCGTCTAACAAGCTAACGCTGTCTGCTACTTCGCGGCGAAGCACATCCATTTTCCACTTAAAGCCTAACGGCGGCAATTCTTCACCTGTTGCCAGATAATGTTTTACCTCTTTGAATATCCACGGTCTGCCAAAGCTGGCACGTCCTATCATGATAGCATCCACTCCGTAACGTTCGAAACACTCTTTGGCGCGTTGAGGTGTGGTTATGTCTCCGTTACCGATAATCGGGATACGCATACGCGGATTCTTTTTTACTTCACCTATCAGAGTCCAGTCGGCTTCTCCCGTATACATCTGTGCGCGGGTACGTCCGTGAATGGTCAGTGCCTCGATACCGCAGTCCTGCAACTGTTCGGCAAGTTCGACGATGATTTTGTGTTCGGCATCCCATCCCAGACGGGTTTTTACGGTAACGGGAATCTTAACGGCATCAACCACGGCGCGGGTGATTTCCAACATCTTCGGGACATTCTGCAACATGCCTGAACCCGCTCCCTTTCCTGCCACCCGTTTTACCGGACAACCGAAATTCAAATCAAGTATATCCGGCTGCGCTTGTTCCACAATGCGGGCAGCTTCGACCATCGTATCAGTATCTTTTCCGTAGATTTGAATCGCCACGGGACGTTCTTTTTCGCTGATGTTTAGTTTAAGTAAAGTTTTTCCTACCGACCGTATCAAGGCATCGCTCGATACAAATTCAGTGTATACCATGTCGGCTCCAAACTCTTTGCATAACAAACGGAAAGCCGGGTCGGTTACGTCTTCCATCGGAGCCAATAAAACGGGTTGATTTCCTAAGTCTATGTTTCTTATCTTCATTACGGTTGGTTTGTTTAAGTATCTTTATCCGAAGCAAACCCCCATACGGCGGCCTTGTATGATGAGGTCGTGGTTTTCTGTGACTAATTTTAATTTTCCGGCAGTCTCTTGTAACGGAATAGAGCCGATGACATCACCTTGCAGTGCCACCATACGTCCGAACTGGCCTTGCGCTATCAGTTCGGTTGCATGTCCTCCCATCCGGGTAGCAAGGTTACGGTCGAAAGCCGTAGGGCTTCCTCCCCTTTGAATATACCCCAAAACCGTTTCGCGTGTTTCAAAGCCGGTTTCGTATTCTATTTCTTCGGCAATAAATTGGGCAGCTTTTTTTCCGTCGCGCGTAGGAATCCCCTCGGCTACGACAACGATAGAGTAAGGTTTCCCTTTTTTCAATCGGTTGATAATTGTGTCTCCGATTCGGTGCATATCGAAAGGAATCTCAGGAAGTAGGATAATATCTCCGCCTCCCGCCATACCGGAATAAAGCGCAATCCATCCGGCTTTATGTCCCATCACTTCAATTACCATGACGCGCTGGTGTGAACTGGCAGTAGAGTGAAGACGGTCGATGGCATCGGTAGCAATAGAAACAGCCGAGTCGAATCCGAAAGAAATATCTGTGCCCCATACATCGTTATCAATCGTTTTGGGGATAGATACCACGTTGACTCCCGCTTCTTGCAGTTTGGCAGCCGTTTTTAACGTACCGTTTCCGCCGATGCAAACAATGCAATCCAATCCGCGTTCATGAATGGTATTCAGCAGCATGGCAGGCTTGTCTTCCGACATGGCTACGTTTCCCCGTCTTCTGAAAGGTTTCTCTCTGGAAGTTCCCAAAATGGTTCCACCCATATTGAGCAGTCCGGTTAAAGAACTTTCAGTTAACGGAATGACATCATTATCCAATAAGCCACGAAAACCGCTATGAATACCATATACTTCCATTCCGTAATAGTTGATAGCTGTTTTGCAGACGCCGCGTATCGTTGCATTGATTCCCGGACAGTCTCCTCCCGAAGTCAAGATTCCTATCTTCATAATTCCTGTATTTGCTTTGTGATGTAAAGGTAAGAAAAAACTGTATAATTGTCATATCAAAGGAAAAAATAATACAAAGCGTTCCTTATTTATGTAGAAAAAAATCTACCTTTGCAGACTAAGGAATTGAAATAGAGTAACTGATGAATTCTACAAAGTTAATAGGAAAAGTATTCGGACCAAGGCAGCAGGCAATAGCGCGTTATGCTAACGAGGCAGAAGCTATACAAGACCGAGTATTCCGAAAACTGATACAAACAGCCTCTTCTACGGAATGGGGAAAGAAATATGATTATAGTGAAATAAAGACCTACGCTGATTTTCAACGGGTCCCTATTCAAACGTACGAAGACGTAAAAGGGTATGTTGACCGTATGCGTCATGGTGAAGAAGATGTGCTTTGGCCGGGTAAAGTGGTATGGTATGCCAAGTCTTCCGGAACTACGAACGACAAAAGCAAGTTTATACCTGTAAGTAAGGACGGACTGCATCATCTTCATTATCAAGGAGGAGTGGATGCTGTAGCTCTTTATTTGCAACAGAACCCGGAGAGTCGTTTTTTCTCAGGGAAAGGGTTGATTCTGGGAGGCAGTCACAGCCCGAATTACAATGTGAAAGATAGCTTGGTGGGCGACTTGTCTGCCATCTTGATTCAAAATATCAATCCGCTGGTTAATTTCATCCGCGTTCCCAGTAAAGAAATCGCTTTGTTAAGTGAGTTTGAAGAAAAGGTGGAGCGTATCGCCGAAACAACCATCCACGAAAATGTTACCAACCTGTCGGGAGTCCCTTCGTGGATGCTGGCTGTTATCAAACGTATTTTAGAGAAAACAGGAGCGAAATATCTGAATGAGGTTTGGCCCAACTTGGAAGTCTTTTTCCACGGGGGCGTATGTTTTACTCCATATCGTGAACAGTATAAAGCATTGATTCCGTCGGATAAGATGCATTACATGGAAACGTATAATGCCAGCGAAGGTTTCTTTGGCCTGCAAAGCGATTTGCATGACCCTGCCATGTTGCTGATGATAGATTACGATGTGTTTTATGAATTTATTCCGCTGGAAGAAATTGATAATCCGAATCCTCGTATCGTTCCGCTGACAGGCATTGAAGTTGGAAAGAACTATGCAGTGGTTATCAGTACCTCGTGTGGTTTGTGGCGTTATATTCTTGGCGATACGGTGAAGTTTACTCAAAAAAATCCCTATAAATTTGTTATTACCGGACGTACGAAGCATTTTATCAACGCTTTCGGCGAAGAGCTGATGGTAGATAATGCGGAAAAAGGATTAGAACGCGCTTGTGCGGAAACCGGTGCGCAGGTGTTGGAGTATTCCGCTGCTCCGGTGTTTATGGATGCCGATGCGAAATGCCGTCACCAGTGGCTGATCGAATTTAGCGTGATGCCCGACTCGCTTGATAAGTTCCGCGATACGTTGGATAAGGCATTGCAGGAAATCAACTCAGATTACGAAGCCAAACGCCATAAAGACATTACGTTGCAAAAATTGGAGATCATCGTAGCCCGTCCGAATTTGTTTCACGACTGGTTGAAACAAAAAGGCAAGTTGGGCGGCCAGCATAAAGTGCCCCGTTTGAGTAATACTCGTGAAACAATAGAAGAAATGCTGAAGTTGAATAAAACAAAACGCTGAAAAAGTGGTTTGAATTAATAATATATTATTGATACATGCGTCCTATACCTAAATACATAGCTTTTTTGTTGGTGATTATCGGCTTTTATGCTTGCGCCAGTACAGGTACTCCCGACGGTGGCCCTTATGATGAAACTCCCCCCAAGTTCATTCGTGCCACTCCGGAGCCAAATGCAACCAATAATAAGCGAAAGAAAATCAGCATTGAGTTTGATGAGTATATCAAGTTAGACAAAGCCTCTGAAAAGGTTATCATTTCTCCGCCTCAAAACGAAGCTCCAGAGGTAAAGGTGAGTGGACGGCGTGTTTTGGTTGAGTTCTTCGATACACTGAGAGAAAATACAACTTATACCATTGATTTTGGAGATGCCATAGTAGATAATAACGAAGATAATCCGATGGGAAACTTCGCTTATGCATTTTCAACGGGCGAAACTATTGATACGATGGAGGTTTCGGGGACGGTGCTGAATGCTGCCGACCTTGAGCCGGTGAAAGGTATTCAGGTAGGATTACATAAAAATCTGAATGATACGGCGTTTACCACATTGCCGTTCGACCGCATTTCGCGTACAGACAGTCGCGGGCATTTTACCATCCGGGGAGTATCTCCCGGAACCTACCGCATTTATGCTTTGATGGACGGTAATCAGAACTATTTGTTCGACTCAAAAACCGAGGCCATCGCTTATCTGGATTCATTGGTCGTGCCAAGCATGACGGGAGCTGTCCGCTACGATACGATATGGAACGAAGTCGATACCTTAGCTTATGATACGATTTACGAAGTGAACTACACCCGTTTCTTACCCGATAACTTGGTTTTACGCTCGTTTAAAGAAGAAAATCCGCTTCAGTATCTGATGAAAAGCGAACGGGCGCAACTGAATCGCTTCTCACTGTATTTTAGTGCAAAGTCTGATACGCTTCCTACTTTGCGCGGATTGGATTTCGATTCTGAAAATGCGTTTGTCGTAGAGTCTAATCTGCGTAACGACACGATTCATTATTGGATTAAAGATACCACGCTCTGCGAACGCGATACGCTGACCATCCAGTTAGATTATTTGGCAACCGATACGTTAGGGCAATTGGTTCCGAAAACCGATACCCTGCGCATGGTGAACAAGATAGGGAAGGAGCGGCGTATGGCTTTGGCGGAAGAGGCTCGGAAGAAAGAAGAGAAGGAACGTAAGAAGCGTGAAAAGAAAGGAGATACGTTACGGGTTGAAACCAAATTCCTGACGATGAACGTCGATGCGCCGTCGGAGTTAGACATCAATCGCAATATAGTCCTTAAATTCGACGAGCCGGTAGCCCGTATTGATACTTCGGCTATTCATGTAGCAATGATGGTAGACAGTTTGTGGCAGGATATTCCGTTTATTTTCATGGCAGACTCCGTTGCTCCGAGGCAATACCAAATCCTTGCCAACTGGCAGCCGGGTAAAGAGTATCAGTTGAAGATAGACTCGCTGGGTATTCAGGGGATATACGGGCTTTACACCAATAAAGTAGAGAATACGCTGAAAGTTAAAACATTGGAAGATTACGGAACGTTATATTTAAATATCATAGGAGCTTCGCCCCGCGCCATCGTACAGCTGTTGAACAGTAGCGACGGCGTAGTGCGCCAACAAACGGTAACAGACAAGAATACTTGCGACTTTTATTTCTTGCAGCCCAGCACGAAGTACTACATTCGTCTCATTAACGATGAAAACGGAAACGGAGTATGGGATACGGGTAACTATGCCGAGAAAAAACAAGCGGAGGAGGTTTTCTATTTCCCGAAAGTTTGGGAAATGAAAGCAAACTTCGAGTTTGAAGAAACATGGGACATCCATGCCACTCCGGTTGATAAGCAGAAGTTAGACGAAATAAAGAAACAGAAACCTGACGAAGTTAAAAAAATCAAGGACCGCAATAAAGAGCGTGCCCGTAAATTAGGAAGAACACAATGATGAAGAAAGTAATTTTCTGCATAGTCCTCCTGATAGGGAGTATATGCATGGTTAAGGCCCAGTGTGGCGCGGTAAACGATGCCATCAAGCCCGGAGAATCCCTCTCTTACGAATTGAAATTCAACTGGAAGTTCATTTGGATTAATGCAGGATGGGCAAAAATGACTGTCAATAACTCTACGTTCGAGGGTAAACCTTGCTTGCAGACAGATTTGGAGTCGTACACCAACAAGAAAATAGATTTCTTTTTCAAGATGCGCGATACGCTGACTTGTATCACCACCGAAGATCTTATTCCGGTTTATTTCCGGAAGGGAGCTGAAGAAGGCAAGCGTTATACGGTTGACGAGGTGCGTTTCAGCTATAAAAACGGTAAATGTATAGTCGACCAGCAGCGTACACTGCGCGGGAAAACCGACAAGCGTCACGATGAAATGCCCGTTTGCGTGTACGATATGTTGAGTATCCTGCTTCAGGCACGTTCTTACGACCCAACCGATTACAAACCCGGACAAAAGATTCTGTTCTCAATGGCAACCGGACGGGCGGTAGAGAAACAAACCCTGATATTCCGCCGCAAAGAAAACTACACGGCAGAAAACGGAGTAACTTACCGCTGTTTGGTATTCTCACTGGTAGAATACGATGCGAAAGGTAAAGAAAAAGAAGTCATAACGTTTTATATAACCGACGACCGCAATCACCTACCTGTCCGTCTTGACATGTACCTCAACTTCGGTTCTGCCAAAGCATTCCTTACCGACATCAAGGGGAATAAATACCCGCTGACATCGATTGTGGAAAAATAAAAATTAGGATAAACAACACACTGATTTGTTCTTTAACTTTCCTCGTGGAAAGTTTAGTAGTCTTTTGCGGAGAATTAACAGATTCTCTATAAATTTTAGCCTGCCTAAACAGCCTGATGTAGCTGTTTAGACAGGTTAAAATTTATTGTTTAGAAGTGACCTTTTAATTCGCAACCGTACCACCCTTCAAATTTTGCTTTATATGCCGAATATAATAACTGATGTTCAGTCATTTTCGAGATTTCAGGTATTGGATTAGATGCGGCATCATTTGTTTGGAATGCTCCTAATAATAACAGACGGTATTTTTTCTTTTCTTGCAATAAGCCCCACGGAGTAACAAGATTTGGAAGTTCGGTAATCGCTTTACGCAGGGCAGGTATGGCTTGTTCTGTTTTTCCTAATTTGTGCATGATATAACCATACCGGGCGTAATCGGCTGGTGTGAAATCTTTATTTACATTCATGGAAATTAGCCGTTGGGTCAATTTATTAGCATACACCGTATCACGCTCGTTTTGTAAACATTGCATGGTGAGTAAGCGTGGGGTGTATCGTATGGCTTCTGCGGTAGCTTGCAAACTTTTTTCTTCGCATCCGGTTTGTCGGAGTATTTTTCCAAATGTCCATAGGTATAAAGAGTTTTTAGGATAAGTTTCAGTTAATGTTTTAAGCGTGTTATACGCTTTTGAAAGATTACCTGATTGTAGCCACAGATAGGCTTGTAAGAAAGCTATTTGTATATCTTGAGGCATCTGTTCTTTGGCTTGTCTTAAAAAATGTTCTGCTTTCTCTGCAAAATGATATTCTTTGGTTTTACAGTAACAATCTGTATAAAATATACCCCGCTCTATCAGGTAGGGAACCTGATGGGATGTTTGTTCTATGTAATATTCAGCTTTTTCTAATTTATCATTTTCTAATGCCTCAAAACATTTTTTGCTCCATTCCTCATTTTGTATAGATACAATTTTTAATGTCGTTCCGATTGTATAAGTTAGAAGAGCAAGTAGTGGAACGAGAAAAACGCAAGACGATTTTTCTTTTTGAATATAATCTTTCGGTATTGGTTGTAAAAAAGCAAGCAAGATGAAACACATCATTTCTGCAAATCCGGTAGAGGATAAGGTAGCTTGCGATGTTTCTTTTGTCAATACAGCTAATAACGTGCATAGTACAATCCAAGCCTCTTGTTCTTTACGCCGTTTCCATACGGCTTGGCATATTCCTGCGGCAAGTAATAAATAGAGCAAGAAGCCGATTATTCCTTTTTCTATCAATAGTTCCGTGAATATGTTGGGAGCAAAAGAAGTAAAAGATTGTGTACTGTCTTGGTTTTGAACGGGATCGATAGCGTACGTATAATTCCCGTTTCCCCATCCTAACAGAGGGCGTTTTTACGTTGATCCGATTTTGTTAAAAAGGAAACGGAAAGCGTCCGAAAAACGGTCATGGCAGTAGCCGGAAACAATTCTTTTTCGTAAAGAAAGGTATGCTTCTGTTGTTTAGGGGCAGACAGAATCGGGACAATGAACTTGTTGATAACTTGTTTGATTTGTTCCACAGTGTATCTGCCTCCTGTTTTGTGGATATACGCATTTACTGCTTCTTCTTGCGTAGCGTTTTGTTGCAGCTCAACAAGCAATTCCGCGATTGATGAACTGGTTTCATAATATCGTCCTTCGCACGATAGCAAATAACGCTTCTCTTGTGTAGAAGCCGATAAAGGATGGATGGTGATGCTGTTATATTCGTTCATGATAATTAATTTACTTTCAAGATGGCACTGTTAATGTTGCGGTTTACATCGTTTTGTTCGCGTGATGTTTTACGTCCGAAGTCGAAGGTATAAGCCACTTTTACATAACCTGTTTGTTGGTAAATGCGACTGGTCATTTCATTGTAATAAGTATAAATATCTCGTTCAATGGAATGCTTCCATAAGCTATGTTTGGTAAACGGATTCTCTGTTCCCGCTTCTATTCTCCATTCGTTGTGACTCCAGCCTAATGAAAGTCCGTAACGGGCAGGTGTGGTTGTGTGAATAAATTCTCTGCCCATAGAAGCAGATTTGGTTTTAGCGTAAATGCTACACGATAAATCTTTCCAAAAATAATTTGCTTGAAATGAAGCAGAGAAATTAGTTAATTTGTCTCTGACACCCTTAAAACCATTGACATGCCTCCATAACCCATCTGCCTTTAGATGGAAATGATTATTTATTTTTAATGTTGCCGACAGATTTCCGGTAAGAAAGTTTGCACTGACATCGCTCCGGTAGCTTTTTATTAGTTTGTTACCTTCAGTAAAAAAGTCTTGTGAAGTAATATGTTTACCTCCTTCGTAGCGAATGGCCGCTTGTATGTTGAGCTTATTAAATGTTCCACTATATGCCAATGATATAACACCAAATAAAGCTGTATTTAGTTGGGCATTTCCTCTTTTTGTTACTAAGGGGTCTATTTCTTGTTCCGCTGTATTCAGGTAACTGATTACAGGCATGTTATTCCCAATATCTCCACTAAATTTTAACAATTGATTTAAATTAGGTCGATAAGTAAAACCTATATGTAAACGCGGTAAAAACTGTCCGGTACGTTCGTTCCCTTTTAATTTATATTGTAAGGAAGACAAACCGGGAGCTACCATTAAAGAGAATGTTTTACCAAACTTTTTATCGTATATTAAATATAATATTGATTGAGTATTCAATAAATTTTGTTCTGATGATGTATTGTTTTGATACAGTGAAGAACTGATATTATTGTATTGGGTAAAACGCACACTTAATGTTTGTTGTTTTTTTAAATGGATACCGTATTTGAAATGACCGAATACCGTGTAAATATCTTCATTCGTGGTTGATAGAGTGTTATATTGATTCTCTTGATACATATAAATATACTCATTGTTGGCATAACTTCCGTTTAAAGTCATTTCAAAATACTGATTATTTTTGATATTGAAATAACCATATAATTCTAAAGATGGCATGAGTCCTTTTTGATTTGTATTCTT
>ENA-OXEE01000415-OXEE01000415.1-human-gut-metagenome-genome-assembly--contig:-NODE-415-length-22431-cov-9.41629_pt1 | contig 22431 bp, 19 predicted proteins | sample MGYA00249824_ERZ652242 | MGnify/ENA primary metagenome ERZ652242 (study PRJEB26925, sample SAMN05826943) | human gut metagenome | biome: ENVO:2100002; feature: ENVO:00000062; material: ENVO:00002003... | reverse complement strand
TGTATAAGAGACAGGCTGCCGGGGCTTGTCCGCAGGCTTGCCGCCCCGAAGCTTCCGGCCAAGCTCTTTGCGGCGCATCAGAAGTTCGGTGACGGCGAAGATGGACACAAGCGAGAACACGAACTGCAGCAGCATCCCCTGCACCGGATGGTCAGCATACTTTGCAGCCATCAGATACCACGGGATGGCCGTCAGCTCCACAGTGTGGATGCAGAAGATGAAGAGCGAGCGCCGGCCCACCCACTCGATGGCATGGGAGATGGGGCCGTCCACTCGGCGCTGCCATTTCAAAAAGAGCCGGATGATGCCGTAGCCCACTGCGCCATCCAGCAGGATGCTCAGCGGCCCCATCGTCCACTCACCCAGCGAAACGCAGTCGGTGCTCTGGGTCAGCAAAACGCCCGCGACGACGCCCAGCGCGGACACGATGAGTCCGGCTCTGGCTCTGCCGGAAAGGGGAGTTTCGAAAAGGCGGCGCTTCTTGGCCAGATAGCCGATGTAAAGGTAGGGCAGCGACACCATGCCCTGTGCGATGCAGAAAGGAGCCTCCCACACCAGCGTGACGCCCCAGCCAAGCAGGGTGACGCCGACGACTGCGGGGGTTATGTACCGCTCGGGGAAGATCTCGAGCAGCACGTCCAGAAGCACCCACGCCAGCATCAGAGCTACTAAGTACCACATGGGTCCGCAGGAGAAAAACTGATGCCCGAAGTAAGTGGCCGTGTGGGGCAGGCCCAACAGGAAACCGCCTAAGACCTTAGCCGATTCTGAGATGGCAGCATCCCACGAGCCGAAAGCTGCGTGGTGAAGGAAAGCGTGGAGCACCGTGGTGGCCAGTGCAGTATAAAGGTAAGGCTTGAGCAGGGTCTTGAGCTGCTGCTCGATGCATTTGTGGATGGAGCGCTTGCGGAAGCCGTAGCCGCTGGCAATAAAAAAGGCGGCCATCAGCGCTTCGCGGTAAGCGAACAGCGCGAACGCGAAAGGGGTGACGTCGTTGGTGCCGAGGGGGTAAAGCTCTGCCGTGTGGGCAAAGACAATGGCCAGCATTCCGATGCCTTTCAGCAGGTCGAACATGCCAAGGCTGCTTACAGTGCGGGGCTTGGTGCCTTCCATGAAAAGGGTCCTCCTTGTGCGCCATTCGTCCCGGAGGCCCCGGAAGGCCGTGTTTTAGGCGCGATAAATAAAAATATGAAGCTCGGCGGGGAGCTTTTTTGCCAAATGATATAAACAGTATAATGCTTTTTGGGCTTGCTGTCAATTTGATAAGGACTCGACCTCCGGGTGAAGTTTCGTCCTGACGAAAAAAAGTGTATCACAGCTTTTCGCGCATCGCAACAAAAGGAAAGAATTACATCTGCCTGCACAAATCGAATGCAAGCTCAAGTTGCATATTTGTGCAATTAAATCTTGCGTTTGTGCTCTGCTTGCGGTATACTGTTGCCATGAGGAGCCGTGCCAAAGTTTTCCTCGAAATGCCAGAGATTCGGAATGACTCTGGAAAGTGAATGAAAAAAGTGCAGAGCTGAAAATTTGACAAAAAGGAGAAAGACCGATGGCTGAATACATCAAAGTACCCGCAGGCGTATACGACATGGTGACCCGCTGCATGGAGCAGGAGTTCCCCGATCATGTGGCCATCCGCTATGTGGCCGAGGACGGCAAGACTGTCGTGGAGAAGAAGTACCGCGAGTATGCGCAGGACATCCGCCGGATGACGGCCTATCTCAAGGCCGAAGTGCCGGACATCAAGGGCCGGCGCATCGTTCTGCTGAGCCGGAACTGCTATGAATTCTGCGTGGCATCCTTCGGCATCATCCTCGCCGGAGGCGTCCTCGTGACCCTGAACCAGAAAAAGACCTGGGACGAGCTGGAATATGAGCTGGGCCTCGTGGAGCCTGCCCTCATCCTGAACGACGGCATCGACTACGGCTGCCGCGCCGAGCTGGAAGCCGCCTACGGCCCGAAGCTCCGCCCCATGGACTGCTATAAGGATACTGCCCCCGGCGAGCTGACCAACTGCGTGGGCCACGATGATCTGATGATGCTGATGTTCACCTCCGGCACCACCGGCCGCAGCAAGGGCGTCATGCTCTCGGAGCGGAATATGTGCGCCAGCCTGCACACCTATTCGGAGGTGGCAGAGAACTGGATCACCAACCGCCTCCCGGCAGGCCAGAAGCTGCCGCTGAGCCATATGACTCTGCTGCCCCTCTTCCACATGGCCTGCTTCGTCTGTGTCATGTCCTACCCGCCTGCCGGCTGGGCCCTGAACCTCTGCGGCGACATCCGCGACTTCTACCGCGACCTGGGCCTGATGCACAGCGACGTCATGGCCTCGGCCCCCATGCTGGTGGAGACCATCTACAACGACATGAAGCGTGGCCGCGTCAGCCGCCTGAACGGCCTGTGGGACCTGTGCTGCTCTTCCGCTGCCCTCGACCCCAGGATGCTGCTGGAGCTGGCCCAGAACGGCTTCGTCGTCAACCAGTGCTACGGCATGACCGAGACCTTCGGCGACGGCATCCTGAACTTTACGCAGGTCGAAAAGCAGATGAGTGCCGTGGGCAAGCCCGACGACCACGTTCAGTATAAGCTGGACGAGACCGGAGAAATTTGCATCAAGGGCGACTGCGTGATGCTGGGCTACTACAAGGACCCCGAGGCCACGGCAGAGGTCATCGACGCCGACGGCTGGTTCCACACCGGCGACCTTGCCCGGATGGATGAGGAAGGCTTCTATTACATCACCGGCCGCAAGAAGAACCTCATCATCCTCGCCAGCGGCGAGAACGTCAGCCCCGAAGAGCTGGAAAAGAAGCTGGCTCTCTGCCCGGCCATCACCGAGTGCATCGTGAAGGAGAAGGACCAGAAAATTTGTGCCGTCATCTACTGCCCTGAGGATAAGCAGGAAGAGGTCAGAGCCTTCGTCACCGAGGTGAACCGCAGCCTGCCGCTGTATAAGCGCATCAGTGCCGTGGAGTTCACCGCTGAGCCCCTGCCCCGCAACGCTCTGGGGAAGCTGCTGCGGAAGTAACAAGTAAAAAGAAACAGTGAAAAGGATACGCCGCGTGGTTGCATTTCTCTGTCGAAACAGGTATTATTACTCTGAGGCAGAAAATGTCAGCTGCCGGCGTTTCGCTGCAAGAAAGAAAAACAGCAAGGAGCGACAAAAATGATAAATACTGTATATGAGCTCATCACGGACGTCATGGCGAAGCAGTACCCCGACCGGGTGGCTTTCCGCTATGTGGCCGCCGATGGCAAGACTGTGGTGGAAAAGACCTACGCCCAGTATGTGCAGGACATCCGCAGGGCCGTTACTTATTTTAAGGAGAATATCCCCGACATCAAGGGCAAGCGTGTCGGCATCATGAGCCGCAACTGCTATGAGTACGGCGTCAACAGCTTCGGCGCGATCCTCGCCGGGGCCGTCGTCGTGACCATCAACCAGAAAAAGACCTGGCCCGAGCTGGAATATGAGCTGGGCCTTGTCGAGCCTTCCCTCATCGTCAACGATGGCATCGACTATGGCTGCCGCCCCGACATCGAGGCCGCCTACGGCGATAAACTCCGCCCGATGGACGCCTTCAAGGACAGCGCGCCTGCAGAGCTTGTTGACTGCGTGGGCCATGATGATTTGATGGTGCTGATGTTCACTTCCGGCACCACCGGCCGCAGCAAGGCCGTCATGCTCTCGGAGCGCAACTTTTTTACCACGGTGGAGTGCCAGGTCAAATTCGGCGACGCCATGCTGGACTATAAGCACGAGCATATGCCCGAGGACAAAAACGACGTCCTGAGCAACTTCGCCATCCTGCCCCTGTTCCATCTGGGTACGTTCATCTGCCTCTTCGTTTGGGCCTGCAAGGGCTGGGCGCTGAACCTCTCCGCCGACATCCGCGACTTCTACCGCGACCTAGGCCTGATGCACAGCGATGCCATCGCTGTGGCTCCCATGCTGATGGAGGCCATCTACAAAGACGTCAAGCGGGGCCGCCACGCCCGCCTGAACGGCGTCTGGAACCCCTGCGGCTCCTCTGCCATGTTTGACGGCGCCATGCTGGCCGAGCTGGCACAGCAGGGCATGATGATCACTCAGGTGTACGGCATGACCGAGACCTGCGGCGACGGCATCATCAACTACGAGCAGGACGAAAAGCACATCCGCGCCGTGGGCAGGCCCGACGACCACGCCGAGTACAAGCTGGACGAGACGGGCGAAATCTGCATCCGCGGCGGCTGCGTCATGCTGGGCTATTACAAGGACCCCGAGGCCACCGCAGAAGTCCTCGACGCCGACGGCTGGTTCCACACCGGAGACCTAGCCCGTGTGGACGAGGACGGCTTCTATTACATCACCGGACGCAAGAAGAATATCATCATCCTCGACAACGGTGAGAATGTCAGCCCCGAAGAACTGGAAAATCTGCTGTCCAAGTGCGAGGCCGTCAAGGAATGCATCGTCAGGGAGAAGGGCAAGAAGATCTGTGCCGTCATCTACTGCGGCGAGGCCGACCAGCAGACCGTCCGCGACTTCATCACCGAGACCAACCGCACCCTGCCGCTCTACAAGCGGATGAGCGCCGTGGAGTTCAGCACCGAGCCTCTGCCCCGCACCGGCACCGGCAAGCTGCTGCGCAAGTAAGAATAAACCGGGCAGGCTGCGGAATACTGGAAAAGAGCCGCAGCCGCCTTGAATGGAACTACGAAAGGAAGATTCAAACTATGGAAAGAACCGAGATCGTGTCCCAGATCCTTGCAATTCTGGAAGATGTTGCAGAAATTTCCCCCGAGGATGTCAACGAGAACAGCGTCCTGATGGATGATCTGGACCTGTCGTCCATGGAGATCCTGACCGTCGTCGCCGACCTGGAGGAGACTTTCGGCCTGCGCATCCCCGAAAAGGAGCTGCGCAACTTCGTCACCATCAGCGATTTGGCCGACTATCTGGCCGCACACGCGGGGGAATAAGGAATGGATGCCGAACAGCGCTCTGTTTTTCAGGGCATCGTTTACTATTACCGCGAAAACATGGTCAACTGCCGCTATCAGGTCACCCTGAAAGATGCCGTGGACGGTGCGCTTTTGCAGCAGGCTCTGGATGCGGCCCGGGCAAAGGCACCCTACTATTTCCAGAAGCCGGTGTGGGAGAAAAAGCTGCTCCACCTCGAGCCGTCGGACGCCCCCTGCCCGGTGCGGCAGGGCAGCGCAAAGCCCGAATTTCCGGACGAGAACGGCTTTACGGTTGCCCTGAGCTATGAGGGGAAAGCCGTCTACTTTGACTGGTTCCACTTCCTGACCGATGGCCGGGGCATAGCACCCTTCATGACCATGGTGCTGCAGTTCTACTGCAACCTGCGGTACGGCACGGCTTTCGAGGGCCGGACCCTTGAGACGGACCCTGCCTACGACATCGAGGACATCCTTGCAAAATATCCCGAGAGTCAGGTGGCCAACGATATGCAGCGCCCCGTGGTGCAGACCTTTGAAGAGACGCCCACCTGCTGCCGCATCCGGCTGGAAAAGGCGGGGCTTGTGGACGCCGCCCTCCGCTGCGGCGTCAAGCCTTTCAGTACCCTCACGGCCCTGCTCTGTAAGGCGGTGCGGGCGTATCTGGACAAGGACGAGGTGCTCTACAGCTACTCGACAGACGCCCGCGACGCGCTGGGTGCGCCGAACGCCCTCTACAACTGCGTGGCATCCTTCCAGCGCAAGCTGCCGCTGACGGCAGATGCCCCGCTGGCCGAGGTGGCCGTGGGCGTGGACGCTGACCTGAAAGAGAACCTTTCCGCTGAGCGAAAACTGTTCCGTATCGCGGAGCAGATGGGCTGGGTCTACCGGGTCTACCAGCAGAAAGCCAGCCTCAGCATCAAAAAGCGCATCTTCCAGATGGGCGAGTACATCAGCGGCTTCCCGGCGGACTTCTGGGTGAGTTATCTGGGCGACCCCTTCGCCCCGTCCAGCCCGGAGCTGACCCGGTACATCGAGGACTTCCAGACCTGGGTGCCGGCAGACGGCGCTTCCATCGGTCTGGAATGCACCAGCCTGCATGGCATCATCACCCTCTGTGTCAAGAACAAGGTGCCGCGCCCCGGCTTTGCCGAGACTCTGCGCGCCGCGTTCGAGGCTGAAGGCATCAAGGTGCTGGAAGCCGCAGAGCTGGGCGCAGACAATACATAAGATCAAACCTCTCCGGCACGCCGTAGGCGTGCCGGAGAGGTTTTCTTTTGGTATTTTATCCAAAACGTAATTTTTACGTCAAATTTTCATGCGTCATACTTTTGCGGAAAAATCGCCTGAAAAGCCGATTTTTCCCTTGCGTCCAACAGTTTGCCGTGGTAGGATAGGTCGAATGTGAACGAAACACACTGGGAAATGGACAAAAGTGAGGAAAATCGTATGGAAAAAAATAAGAACAGCGGCGCGGCACTGGCAAGAAAGATGGCGGTGTCTCTGGTTTGCGGTCTGGCGGCAGGCTTTGCCTTTATGATGCTGCGCGAAAAGCTCGTGGCTTCTGGCAACAGCGGCATCTGGCAGACCATCAACGACCTGCTCTTCCAGGACATCACCACAGAGGGCGCGGAACGTGCGCTCGGCCTCTTCTACATCATCGGACAGCTCTTCATCAAAGCACTGCAGCTGGTCATCATCCCGATGGTCTTCACCTCCATCGCGCTGGCCATCGGCAGCATCGCCGATACCCGCACCATGGGCCGCATCTCGGCCAAGACCCTCTTCTGGTTCCTGCTCTGCTCCTTTATGGCGCTGGCACTGGCCGGATGCGTGGGCTACGCCACCTATTCCATGGGCCTCTTCAACGCTCACATCGAGGGCCTGACGGAAGCCGCCGGCTCCACCGGTTCCAACCCCCTGAACGTGGTGCTGAATGTCATCCCCTCCAACATCGTCACGGCCTTCGGCAGCAACAACGCTGTTCTTTCCTCCGTATTCCTCGCGGTGGCTGTGGGCCTGAGCATGAATGTGCTGGGTGAGAGCCGTACTTCCACCCTCCGCCGCCTGCTGGGCGAGGTGAACGACGTGGTGGTGGTCTTCCTGAACTTCGTCGTCACAAACTTCGCGCCCTTTGCAGTCTTCGTGCTGCTGACCCGCACCTTCGCCATCTACGGCATTGATTATCTCAAGCCCGCTCTGGTGTATGTGGTGGTCACGGTGGTCCTGCTCTTCGTCTTCCTGCTGGTGGCCTATCCTCTGGTGGTGGCGCTGGGCGCAAAGCAGAACCCCATCACCTTTATCAAGAAGATCGCCAACGTGGCCGTCTTCGGCTTCTCCACCTCTTCCAGCGCAGCCACTCTCCCCCTGAACATCAGGGTCTGCACCGAGGATTTCGGCGTCGATGAGTCCATCGCCTCCTTCGTCCTGCCTCTGGGCATGACCATAAACATGGACGGCACCGCCATCATGCAGGTGGTGGCCACTGTCTTCATCGCAGGCTGCGCCGGTTATACCGTTACTCCCGCCCAGCTGGTCGTGGTCGCTCTGCTGGCTCTGCTGGCCTCGGTGGGGACGCCTGCCGCCCCCGGCGCAGGGGCCGTCATCCTCTTCACCATCCTGTCCGGTGTGGGCTTCGTGAATGACAGCGCCCTGCTGGCCTACTCCCTCATCCTCGCCATCAACCGCCCCATCGAGATGCTCGTCACCTCCCTGAACGTGGTGGGCGACGCTGTGGCCAGCATCTGCGTGGCCAAGAGCGAGGGCCTGCTGAACGAGGAAAAGTTCAACGCATAATTGACCTGTAACATACAAAAGCGTCCCTCCGTTTTACCGGAGGGGCGCTTTTTGCGCAGCAGAAGTCTTCTTTTTTACAGACGGCCCAAAGCCGCCGCCGGGGTTTTACGCCGATTTTGCGTCCGCATGGTTTCGGGCCGGGCGGCTGCGGCGGTAGAATAAGGCCGTTCCCGGTAAATCGAAAAAGAGAGAAGGAGCCATGAGGCTCATGGAAAGAGAGGACTTTCGCATGAAAGAGAATAAAATGTCCCGCCGCAGCTTTTTGAAGGCCGGTGCCTTTGCATCCGCCGCCGGTATGCTGGCCGCAGCGCCTGCCGCTGCCAACGCCGCTGCCCCCAATGCCGCCAAAGCGGCAGAGGAAGAGAACGGACTGCTGGGCGTGTTCGGCGGCAGACCCAAGTATGTTTTCCTCTTCATCGGCGACGGCATGGGTACGGCCCAGATCCAGTCCGCCCGATTCTATAAGGGTACGGTGGAGAATAACGGCGCTGTCGTCGAGGGCGAGCTGAGCTTCACCCAGTTCCCCGAGGTGGGCAGTGTGACCACCTACGACAGCACTTCTTTCTGCCCCGACTCCGCTTCCACTGCCACTTCCATCGCCACCGGCCACAAGACCGAGAGCGGCGTCATCAATATGTGTCCGTGGACCCGCGATGTGCCCTATGAGACCATCGCCGAGAAGCTCCACGCCCAGAAGAACTACAAGGTGGGCGTCGTCTCCTCCGTCAACATCGACCACGCCACCCCCGCCGCCTTCTATGCACATCAGAAGACCCGCAAGAACTACTACGCCATCGGCAAGGAGCTGGCCGTCTCCGGCTTCGAGTATTTCGCCGGCGGCGAGTTCCAGAAGGTGAACGGCGACGGCACCGGCCCCAACAACCACGAGATCGCCGCCCAGAACGGCTACAACGTCGTCACCCGTCAGGCAGACGCCGCCGCCCTCAAGGCCGGTGCAGGCAAGACCCTCATCATCGCCGAGGCTCTGGCCGACGGCAAGGCCATGAACTACGCCATGGACGCCGCCGCAGGCGAGTGGCAGCTGACCGACTACGTCAGGAAGGGCATCGAGCTGCTGGACAACAAGAAGGGCTTCTTCCTGATGACCGAGTCCGGCAAGATCGACTGGGCCTGCCACGCCAACGATGCCGCCGCTTCCATCCACGATGTGCTGGAGATGAGCAACGCTGTGCAGGCCGCTGTGGACTTCTACAACGCCCACCCCAACGATACCCTCATCCTCGTCACCGCAGACCACGAGACGGGCGGCATGGCCATCGGCTACAAGACCACCAACTACGACACCTTCCTGACCAACCTCACCCACCAGAAGATGTCCTACGCCAAGTTCGACTCCACCTATGTGAAGGGCTACATCGCCAACAAGACTCCCTTCGAGGCCGCCATGGCCGACGTGAAGGCAAACTTCGGCCTGACCCTGCCCACCGACCCCGATGCTGCCAGTGCAGGCAAGCTGCTGCTGACCGACTACGAGGTGGAGAACCTGCGCAAGGCCTACGAGCGGACGCTGGAAGTCGGCGCTGCCTCCCAGAAGGAGATGAGCCAGCAGGATTATGAGCTCTACGGCACCTACATCCCCTTCAGCATGGCCATCTGCCACACCATCAACCACAAGTCCGGCATGGACCACACCACCTATGCCCACACCGGCGCGATGGTCAACATCTATGCGCTGGGCGTCGGCGCGGAGAAGTTCCGCGGCGTCTTCGACAACACCGAGATCTACCACAAGCTGGCTGAGCTGACCGGCGTACGGTAAGCCTCTCTCTTCAAACGAAAAAGCCTGTGCAGACCCTCCCGGGGCGGGAGGCTGCACAGGCTTTCTTGTGTTCACAGGTGGATGGTGCAGCCGCGGCCCAGCATCTGGGCCAGCAGCATAAGGGTCGAGACGCCGAAGCACCCACCCATCATCAGCAGGCAGAGCACCACCGAGCCGAAGTCGCACCGGCACGCGCCGGGCCGGGCGGAAAAGTAGAGCACCTCACACCCGAGCAGGATGAGACCCGCCGCAGGGAGCACCTGCCAGATGACCAGCCACGGCAGGCCGGGCAGGAAGCGGGCCAGCAGGAAGAGCGTGCCCGCCGCGATGAGGCAGACGCCCAGCGTCAGGGTGCCGACTCGGCGGAGCGGCTTATTCGTCGTGTTCGTGGTCGAAGTCATCGTCCGTCACCTCGTTTTCGTTCACCACCGGGCCGGAGAGCAGAGGAGCGTTCTCCGGCTGCGCGGCCTCGTCGGCGTGATACTCGCAGAAATCGGCATCCTCGGGGGCGTCCTTGGAAGCATCCGGCTTTTTGGCCGGATGGGGGCCTTTCACCAGCCAGACGCCGCAGACGATGAGGACCACACAGACCACCACATCCGGCAGGCTGGCCATGACGAGATAGAGGGCGCGGAAAACGGGGGAGGAGTGGCCCCAGCGGTAGACGAGGTCGCCGAGAGTGTTCATGATGAGGTTCTGGTAGGCGATGAGCGCACCGAAGGCGATGAGCAGCCAGCCCACCAGCTTGTGGCTGTCCAGCAGAGCCCGGGCCAGCCGCCTGTCGCGGGGGTCGAAGTGGATGAGGTAGTCGTCCTCCGGCGCGGTGTCCGCGATGATCTGCGCCCGGAGGTTGAAGGTGTCAAAGAAGCTGTACATCCACATCACCACCAGCAGGAGCAGCACCGGGTTGAGCAGTGAGCCCACCATCCCGATGAGGCAGGCCGTGAGGATGAGGGAGAGGCCCCGCTTCATGTAACCCTGATACATCTGGCCTGCGCCGGGGATAAACGCGCAGCAGAAGGTCAAAAATCCGTTTTTCAGCATAACGATCTCCTTGTTTTATGATTTTATGTTTTCTGCCGCGTTCAGCAGGCTTTCCAGCACAGAGGAAACGCGGGTATAGATGTTCTCGCCGGGGCGGGAAGTCACGGGCCTGCCCAGCTTTTCGGGCAGAAGCTTCGGGGGCTGTTTTTCCGGCAGGGTGACCTGGACTGTGGGCAGGAGGGCCTGCAGGTCGCTGCCGTGGTCGGTGACGAAGGTCAGCGCTCCGGTACGCCACATGGTCAGCGCCAACACCGCGGCGACGCCCGCCACCGCAGCCCGGCCATAGGTGCTCTGCATCAGCCGCACCCAGATGGTGCTCATCACGGTACGGCGGACATCCCGGGGCGGGTCGGCGAGGGCGTCGGCGGTCAGAAGTGCGGTGTAACGGTCGGTGCATTTGTCGCAGTAGGCGAGATGTTCGGCGGCTTCCAGCCGTCCCAGCTCGTCCAGCTGCCCGGCGGTGAGGGCGTGCAGCCCTTCGTCGCTCAGACAGCCGTCTTCACGGAACAATTCCATCTTAAAAGCCCTCCTTTCCGGCGGCGCTCAGCTGCGCGGCCAGCATCTTTTTTGCCCGGAAGACCTGCGCCTCCACTGTTTTCTGGGGCCTGCCGCAGAGCCGGGCGGCTTCGGCGGCGGTGTGCTGTTCCAGCAGCATGAGGCGGCAGGGCGTCTTGTAGGGCTCCCGCAGAGCGAGGATGCGCTGTGTCAGCTCCTCTTCGCCCAGAGCTTCCAGCACCTGCGCTTCTGGCTCGCTGCCGGGCGGTGCGCCCTCAAGTGCAAGCACATCGTCGCCGGGGGTGTTCACCCGGCGCGCCCAGGCGCTGCGTAAGTAATCCTTGGCTTTGTTGGAGGCGATGCGGGCCAGCCATTGCTTTTCGTATCCGGCAGGACAGCGGTCCATGCTCCGCCATGCAGAGAGAAAAGTTTCCTGCGTCAGATCCTGCGCATAGCCCTCATCTGCCACCAGCTGACGGCAGATGGTGTAGACGAGGGACTGGTACTTCTGTACCAGCCTGTCAAATTCCAGTGCATTCAATGGCTGCTCTCCGCCTCCTTTCTGCCCGGCATTTCAAGCGCTCTGTCTATCTATACGAACCAGTGGGGCCAAAACCTGCAAAATCATGGGAAAAATTTTGAAAATGTGGTAGAATGGCCTTATCAAACCTCACAAAGGAGAAAACACGATGGCCTCTGCCACAAAACAGGCACTTCTGGCGGCGCTCTCCGCCGCCCAGGGCGAATGCATCTCCGGCCAGCAGCTGGCCCAGCAGCTGGGTGTGAGCCGCGCTGCTGTCCATAAGGCCGCCGCCGCGCTGGCGGCTCAGGGCTATGCGCTGGAAGCCGCCCCCCGGCGGGGCTATCGGCTGGCGGGCGGCGACCCCTTCTGCGCCGAGGCGGTGGGGGAGTACGACGCCCCCATCTACCTCTACGACAAGCTGGAAAGCTCCAACCGCACGGCCAAGACGCTGGCCCTCGAGGGTGCGCCCCACGGCACGATGGTGCTGACAAGTCAGCAGACGGCGGGCCGGGGCCGGCTGGGGCGGCGGTTCGAGAGCCCGGCGGGGAAAGGCATTTATCTCTCGCTGGTGCTGCGGCCCGGCCTGCCCATGACCGAGGCACAGGCCGTCACCGTCAGCGCGGCGGTGGCCGTCTGCCGGGCTGTGAAGCGGCTCTGCGGGCTGGACTTGGGCATCAAGTGGGTCAACGACCTCTATTATAACGGCAAGAAGGTCTGCGGCATCCTGACGGAAGCCGGGGCCGACATCGAGAGCGGTCAGCTGGAATGGCTGGTGGTGGGCATCGGCCTGAACCTGACCTCCCGCCCGGAGGACTGGCCCGAGGAGCTGCGGCCCATCGCGGGCAGTCTCTACCCCGGCGGGCCTGCACCGGTGAGCCGGGCGGCGCTGGCCGGGGCCATCGCCCGGGAACTGCTGGGTCTCTGCCCGGCCTTCGACTGTCTGGACGAGTACCGCGCCCGGTGCTTTGTGCCGGGCCACTGGGTCACGGTCTGCACCGGGACGGAGAGCTACGCCGCAAAGGCGGTGGCCATCGACGACGCCGGGCGGCTCATCGTGCAGCGGGAAGGGGGCCGCACCGAGGCGCTCTGCCACGGAGAAGTGAGTATCAGGCCGTCGCCGCTGGCGGTAAAATAATAAGAATAATATAGAAAGAAAGCATCGGCAGACACCCGGCGAGGGTGCTGCGGATGCTTTTGCTTTAAGCAGAGCGAATGCCTCTCCCTTTAGGAGAGGTGTCACCGAAGGTGACGGAGAGGGCAAGCCCGGAGAGAAAGTGGTACAGCATAGCGATAAACAGAGGCTTTGTCAGGGCGATGCTATCGCAAAGCGGACTGTCTTTTTGTCAGCGGCCTTGCCCTCTCAGGCGCTATGCGCCAGCTCTCCCAAAGGGAGAGCCTAAGAGCTGAAGGAAAGCTGGTCAAAACACCCCGAAGCACACCAGCCCCAGCACCGCCGCGATGCCGATGACCTTCGGCACACTGAGCTTGAACTTCTGGAGCAGCACAAAGCAGAGGATGCCGATGGCGATGCCCGGCAGGCTGATGCCGCCTGCCTCGGTGATGCAGGTCTGGCGGCAGAGGCCCACCAGCACACCCAGCACCATGCCGATGCAGATAGGCTTGACGATCTTCATGATGTAGCTCATCACCCTGCTGGTGCGGAACTTCTGGAAGAACGCCGCCGCCAGAAGCGTCAGCGTCAGAGTGGGGCTGAGGACGCCCAGGACCGCGAAGATGCCGCCCGGCATCCCGGCGGTCTTGGTGCCTGCAAAGGTGGCGGCGTTGACGCCCAGAGAGCCGGGTGTCATCTCGGCGATGGCGATGAGATTCGTCAGATCGGCGTCCGTCATCCAGCCGTGGGAGGACATTTCATCCATGATGAGGGGGATCATGGAGGTGCCGCCGAAGCTGGTGAAGCCGATCTTCGCAAACGCGGCGAAGAGCTGAACGAGGGTCTCAAGCATGGCCATGTTCGCTCACCCCCATCCAGACCAGCGCGATGACCACACCGGCCACCACCAGCGTCAGATTGCTGATGGACGTAAAGTAACAGAGCACAAAGGCGACGGCACAGATGATGATGGGCATCGCGCTGGTCAGAGCATCTTTGCCCAGGGAGATGGCCGCGCCGCCGATGATGGGGGCCACGGCGCACTGGACGCCCTTGAGGGCCGACCAGACCCAGTAGTTATCTTTAATGGCGTCGTAGATGGCCGTCACGATGGTAAGGGTGACGACGGCGGGGATGCACAGGCCGATGGCCGCGCAGATGCCGCCCAGCACACCGGCCATCTGATAGCCGAAGAGCAGAGTGATGTTCGCCACCATGATGCCGGGCAGGCTCTTGCCCACGGCGATGAGCTCCAGCAGATCGCTCTTGGTCATCCAGCCGCGCTCGTCCACGAACTCCCGCTCCATCTGGGCAATGATGCTCCATCCGCTGCCGAAGGTGAACGCGCCGATTTTAATAAAGTAGAGAAGCATCAGCAGGGCCATTCGTGCGCTGGTGGGGCGCTGCTGTGCGGTTTCGGGTTTTGTTGTCTGCATGAATCCTCCTGAGATACCGGGGTTGCTGTTTCTTTACCTATAAGATACCACAGACGTCCCCAAAAGGCGAATGGAAAAATGGAATGGTTCCCGGTTCCTGTCAGGAATGCTCGTAAGTCATCCAGCTGCCTTTCCATGCGTAGAGGGCCATCAGCACGGCACCCAGCGCCCACGACACCGGGTAGAGGACGAACACGCCCTCGATGCCCGCAAAGAAGGGGAGGGCGAACCGGATCCACACCACACGGAAGAGGCAGAGCGAGATGAGCAGCACCACCATCGGCGGCACGCTGCGGCCGGTGCCGCGCACTGCGCCCGCCATGCCGTGGAGGATGGCCAGCAGGAAGTAGAAGGGGCAGAAGTAGTGCATGGCGCTGCACCCGAAGGCCACCACCGTCTCGTCGGAGGTGAACAGGTGCATGATGGGATCCTGGAACGCCAGCAGCAGAGCGCCGGTGCAGAGGGTGTAGAGCACACCCATGCCCAGCGTGACCCACATGCCATTCTTCACGCGTTTGAGGTTGCCTGCGCCATAGTTCTGGCCCACGAAGGTCGTCGCCGCCATGCTGAAGCTGGTGACGGGCAGGATGTTGAAGCCGTCGATTTTCATATAGGCCGCAAAGCCTGCCATGGCGGCGGCACCGTAGCTGTTGACGCTGGACTGCACCAGCACGTTCGAGAAAGAGATGACCATGTTCTGGATGCCGGTGGGAAGGCCGATGCGGATGATGCGGGAGGTCATCCGCTGATCGGGCCGGATGGCGGAAAGCTCCACCTTGTAGTCGGCGTCCACCTTCATCAGAAAGCGGAGGCTCAGCACACAGGAGACCAGCTGGCTGATGTCGGTGGCGATGGCGGCGCCCGCCACGCCCATCTTCAGCCCGGCGATGAACACCAGGTCGAGGATGATGTTGGTGATGGAAGCGCAGGCAAGATAGATGACCGAGCGGCGGGAGTTGCCCGCCGCGTTGAGGATGCCGGCCGCCATGTTGTAGACGACGCTGAACAGCACACCGCCGAAGTAGAGCTTCATATAAGTCACGGCGTCGCCGAGGACTTCTTTGGGGGTGTTCATCCAGACCAGCAGGCTGCGGCTGACGGCGATGCCGCCCACCGTCAGGATGAGGCCGAGGATGGCCGCGATGGCCAGCGAGGTGTGGACGGCGATGCGCGTTTCCTTTTTATCTTTTGCACCGAGGTACTGGCTCACAACGACGCCTGCGCCGACGGCCACGCCCTGACTGAAACCGATGAGCAGGTAGATGGGTGAGCCGCTGGAACCCACAGCGGCCAGAGCGTTGCTGCCCAGAAAGTTGCCGACGATGATGGAGTCGGCGGTGTTGTAAAGCTGCTGGAGCAGGTTGCCCAGGATGAGCGGCACCGAGAAGAGCAGGATGCTTTTCCAGATGCTGCCCTCGGTCATGAGCAGGGTCTTTTTCTGCTGCGGCTGTGCCGGTGCGGCCATAGTGTCTCCTCCCTCAAAAATGCAGGAATTTCATAGGTATTTCACAATAAACTTAACAATACATCGTTCTGTGCCGAATGTCAAGCAGAACGGAAAAGAACGCCCTCAGACTTTCCACATCTTGTTTGCAGATTGTTCAAAACTAACTCAAAGAAACTCCATTTTTATCCGGTACAATAAAGGTGCAGTCGGGAAGACAAGAACGAGATCCCCCATCTCCGGCTTTTGACTTTCCATAAATGCCATGCAGGCAGGATTCATGCGCAGCCCCGCAGCGGGTGCCGCGCCCCTAAAAAAATACTGTCCCCCACCTATGCGAGGCAATAGCCACGGCGGCGGACAGACTACCAACAACCTCCTAGCAGCCGCAAATGTTTAGGAGTTCTCATACACAGGCAGCGCCGCTTTCTCCTCCTTTCCACGGCGCTGCCTGTTTTTGTATTGCTGACGCAAAAAAAGCCCATCGCACAGCTGCGCGATGGGCTTTTGTCGTTCTTATCGCATATCATGCAGGCGCTCTGCCGGGAGGGAGGCTTGCAGCAGGCTCCATGCGGCGTCGAGGCTGTCGTTCAGCAGATAGGCCTGATTCTGCTGGACATAGAGGTAAATGGCGTTGGGGGTGCGGTAGGCCAGATGCATATCGTGCCACGCATACTTGCGGCTCGCCTCAGGCTTGTCCTGCTCGCCGGCCATCCAGACCGACAGTCCGTCGTCGTCCAGCAGCAGCCGGTAGAAGGGGCGGGGCAGGCCCATCTTTTTGATCTGGAGGCTCAGGGAGTGGAAAAACGTCCAGAAGTAGACGGCCGGCACGCCCAGCGCCACCACGGCCAGCACCACCGTGAGCAGGGCTGCGCCGTCTTTCTGGCCCACCTGCGACAGGCAGAAGCCGGCAGACACCAGCAAAATGGCCGTGAACATCAGAGGCCGGTGCCACGCCTTGTGGTGGCGCAGCAGGTCAAAGGCGGCAAAATCGTGGAAGGATGCAGCATCCATCTGGACGGAAACGGAGATCGGCTGAGACATAAAAATACCCTCCTTTTTGGTCATAGTACCATATTATTTTCCAACAATCAAGGATGATATTGCGCAGATGCCATAAAATGTGCTAAAATAGGACGAAAAAGAAAGTTTATGGAGCGTTCGCTCTGACGGCGGACAGGCCGGATAAGGCGGAAGATGCGCGGCAGAATATCACAGAGAAGGAGGATGGGTGCGTGGGGCGCAGGATGACCCTGAAGGGGCAGATCAGTCTTTGCCTGGCAGCGTTTTTTCTGGCGCTGGCGGGGCAGATATTCTTGAGCTTTTACCAGTCCGGCACCGTGCTGCGGGAACTGGACGACCAGATGGGCAACTTCAACGCCATCAGCCGCTTCCAGAACGGTGTGGAGCGGAGCCTTTCGGCCATGGAAGATTACCGCTGGGAGTACGGCGACGCCAAAGCGCTGACAGAGGAGCTCCACAGCGCCTTTTCCGTCACCAACGCATGGCTCTGGCGCATCGAGAGCGACCTTGGCACTGTGAGTGAAGAGCAGTATCTGCTCTACAATGCCGTTTCCACTACCTACGACAGCTACACCGCACTGGTGGACCAGCTGGAAGAAGCGGTAGCCGCCGGTCAGGACACGAAAGCCGCCCAGCTCTACTATAATAAGATCGTACCCTGCGGCGGCTATCTGCGCCAGTACACCCAGCAGCTGCTGAACACGGCCATCACCGACGCTCAGGGGTCTTACACCACTGTGTCGGCCCTCAGCGACCGGGTGAAATGGGCGCAGACCGTCGTGGTGGCGCTCTGCCTTGCGCTGGGCTGCGTCATGGCCTTCTCAGTGCTGACGCTGCTGACCCCGGTGCAGCAGATGATCGGCGCCTCCCGGGAGGTCACCCGGGGCGAGTTCGATTCGCCCGACCTGCCTGCGTCCCGTCAGCCGGAAATGGCCCAGCTGACCGAAGCCTTCAACCACATGAAGCATTCGATGGCGGAGCAGGTGACCACCCTGCGGGAGAAAAACGAGATGGAGCGGGAGCTCCACCGCCAGAAGACGGAAGCTCTGGAATTACAGAACCGGATGGAGCGCAGCCGTTTGCAGCAGCTGCGCAGCCAGATCGACCCCCATTTCCTTTTCAACACCCTGAACGTTATTTTACAGACCGCCGGACAGGAAAAAGCCTACCGCACGCAGGCCCTCATCACGGCTCTGTCGCACCTGCTGCGCTACAGCCTGATGAGCAACGACGAGCAGGTGCCGCTGGCCCGGGAAGTGCGCATCGTGGATGAGTATTACTCGATTTATCACGTCCGCTTCGGCGACCGGGTGAAGATGGTGTGGCGCATCTCCGACTCCCTCGATTTGACGGAGACGATGGTGCCGTCCTTCATCTTGCAGCCCATCGTGGAGAATGCCTTCAAGCACGGCATCTCGCCCAAGGAAGAGGGCGGCGTGGTGCGCATCCGTATCAATCCGCTGCGGGATAAGGGGCTGCTCTATATCAGTGTCTGCGACAACGGCGTGGGCATCCGGCCCGAACAGCTGGCCCAGCTGAAAGCCGCGCTGGCCCAGCCCGGGGAGCGCTGGGAGCATATCGGCGTCTATAATGTGGCCGCACGACTGCGGCTTCTGGATAAACGGGGGCGGCTGGTCATCCGCTCTCACCCGGGCCGGGGTACGGCCATCAGTATGTACCTGCCCCTTGTAGAACTTTTGGAGGAGGATTTGGACGATGATACGCCTGTTGATCGCGGATGACGAAAAGCTGGAGCGGGAGGCGCTTGCAGAGCTGGTCCAGCGCCGTTTTGAGCGGGAAGTGGTCCTGGAGGTGGCGGAAAATGGCCGCAAAGCTGCCGACACGGCGGTGCTGTGGGGCGCAGACCTCATCCTGATGGATATTGAGATGCCGGGCATGAGCGGCCTCGACGCTGCCCGCGCCGTGCTGGCCCAGCGGCCTTCCTGCCGGGTCATCTTCGTCACGGCCTACAGTCTGTTCCAGTATGCCCACGAGGCGGTGCATCTGGGGGCCTGCGACTATCTGCTCAAGCCGGTGGACCCCGACGAGCTGGAAGCCTCGGTGCGCCGGGCTATGCGGCAGATCGAGACGGAGCGGAAGCTGGAAGAGCTGGCCGCCGCCCAGCCGGAGCAGACGGAGACCGAAGAAGAGGCAGAAGACGCCCCCGAGGAGGGCGAGAACAGCCAGACGGCCCTTGTCATGGCTCACGTCCGCCGCTACCTCGAGGATAATTATATGTTCGATCTGTCGCTGGACAGCGTGGGCGAGATCCTGCACATCAGCCCGGCCTACCTGTCGGCGCAGTTCAAGAAATACCAGAAGATGAACTTCCTCGACTGCCTCACCGAGCTGCGCATCAACGCGGCAAAGGAACTGCTGGCCGACCCCTTCCGCTCCTCGGCGGAGGTGGCGTCGATGGTGGGCTACGAGGACGCCAGCTACTTCGCCCGGGCGTTCAAGAAACGCACCGGCATGACCCCCACCCAGTACCGCCGTCAGGCCGGCCAGAAGGCAAAGGCCGACCCGGAGGCCGGGCTGTGAGCGGGCGGAAAGTTTCCCGCCGCAGTGTGCTGGCGCTGGCCGCCTGTACAGCGCTGGGCGCTGTGGGCTGCAGCAGGACGGAAGAGTACACCGGCCCGGAGCTCATCCTGCGCTACGCCGACAACCAGCCCGAGGATTATCCCACCACTCAGGCCGCTCTGGCATTCGCCGACCTCGTGGCCGAGCGGACGGAGGGGAGGGTCAAAGTCGTGGTCTACAGCGGCGGGGAACTGGGGGCCGAACAGAGCGTCATCGAGCAGATGCAGTACGGCGGCATCGACTTTGCCCGCGTCTCTCTGAGCCAGCTGGCCGAGTATCTGCCGGCCCTGAGCGTATTGCTGCTGCCTTTTCTCTATACCGACGCGCCCCAGATGTGGCGGGTGCTGGACGGTGAGATCGGCGATGAATTCCTCTCCGGCCTCGGCGCGATGGACCTCGTGAGCCTGTCGTGGTTCGACGCCGGCGTCCGCAGCTTCTACACCCGCGAAAAGGTGGAGACGCTGGCGGACCTCGCGGGGCTGACGCTCCGGGTGCAGGAGTCGGACATGATGAGCGAGATGATACTGGACCTCGGCGCAGAGCCGGCGCAGGTGGTCTACAGCCGGGTCTATGCAGCCCTGCACAACGCCGAGATAGACGGCGCGGAAAACAACTGGCCCAGCTATGAGGCCATGGGCCACTACGAGGTGGCCCCCTATTTCTTAAAGGATGAGCACACCCGTGTGCCGGAGCTGCAGCTGGCCAGCGAGGCCGCGATGGAAAAGCTGGCAGAGCTGGACGAACGCTTCCCGGACATCATCCGCGCCTGCGGAAAGGAGAGCGCTCTGACCGAACGCCGCCTCTGGGCGGAGCGGGAGGCCAGCGCCGAGAAGCATATGAGGGAATGGGGCGTGGAGGTGACGACCCTCTCTGCCGCCGAGAAAGCCCGCTTCCGGGCGGCAGTCGAGCCCATGTACGCGGTTTTTGAGGAGCAGAGCTGCCTCATCCAGCGCATCCGCGAAGCCTGAAAAAGTGCCAGAGATATTACATTGTATTCATCTCGTTGGGCAGTGTGCTGAACAAACTGCACCGCTGCTTGTAAGAAATGCACAAAAGTGTTTCTCACATTTTTTTGAAAAACAGGACATTTTTCATAAGCCCTTGTTCTGACTAAAAAAATTTGCTAAAGTGTGTACAGTAAATGAACGGACGGTGTGCGACCCGTGCAGAGCGCACCGCCCTGAATGAGGAAAATCTAAGGAGGATTTTATCATGAAGAAGATTTCTCGTCGCAGCTTTCTGGCAGCAGCCGGTGTTTCCGCTGCTGCTCTGGCACTGACCGCCTGCGGTGGCTCCGGCAGCAGCACTGCTGCCTCTACCGCTTCCTCTGCTGCAGCTTCCACCGCTCCCGCCGGTGATGCCGCAGCTGCTGCTTCCGACCCGAAGGTGACTCTGGTCTACGCCGAGGTCAACCCGCTGGATACCATCGTCGGCCAGACCGGTTCTCACTTCAAGGAGAAGGTCGAGGAGCTGACCGGCGGCTCCGTCGTCGTCGATGTGCAGGCTTCCGGCGTTCTGGGCTCTGAGAACGATGTTCTGGACGCTATCCTCGGCGGCTCCACCTCCATCGACATCAGCCGTATCTCCGCTTTCGCACTGACCAGCTACGGCTGCAACAAGTCCAAGCTGCTGTCCATCCCCTTCACCTTCGAGAACCGCGCACACTTCTGGAACTTCGCCAACAGCGAGCTGGCACCTGAGTTCCTGAACGAGCCCCAGGAGCTGGGCCTGCCCGTTCGTGGCATCTTCTACGGCGAGGAGGGCTTCCGTCACTTCTTCACGGTCAAGCCCGTTTCCGGCATCGCTGATTTCAAGGGCCTGAAGCTGCGCGTGTCCAACGACCCCGTCATGAACGGCATGGTCGAGGGTCTGGGCGCTAACCCCACCGTCGTCTCCTTCGGCGAGCTGTACAGCGCACTGCAGACCGGTGTTGTCGATGGCGCTGAGCAGCCCATCGCAAACTACAAGTCCAACGCCTTCCCCGAGGTCGCTAACAACCTGATCCTCGACGGCCATACTCTGGGCGCTGTGCAGGCTGTCATCACCGACAATGCCTGGAACAAGCTGACCGAGAACCAGCAGGCTGCCGTCATGGAGGCTGCTGCGGATACGCAGGCCTTCAACGCTGACCTGTCCGAGACCGCTGAGAACAAGGTCCTCGACGAGCTGAAGTCTTCCGGCTGCAACGTCATCGATGTCCCCGATAAGGCTCCCTGGCAGGAGGCTTGCGCTAAGGTCATCAGCGAGAACACCTCGGATCAGGCTGAGCTGTATCAGCAGCTGCTGGATATGAAGGCCTGATAAAAGCGCCTTTATCCTGAAGTAGTACATAGCCCGGCGGGGACTACGGGATACGCCCGCAGACCCGCCGGGCTTTTTATAAGAGTATGGAGGAGATCCTATGCCGAAAATCTTTACCACTCTGGATAAGATCAAGCCGGCGTACGACGTCACCTACAAAGTGGTCCTGTTTATCTGCAAGATTCTGCTGATCGTGGATATTCTCATCACCACCATGTCGGTCGTTGGTCGTTACGTCCCGTTCATCCCGGACCCCGCATGGTCTGAAGAAGTCGTTCTGACCTGCATGAGCTACATGGCCGTGCTGAGTGCTGCTCTGGCCATCCGCCGCGGCGCACACATCCGGATGACCGCATTTGACGTCTACCTGCCCAAGATCGTCGTCAAGGTGCTGGACATCCTCGCCGATCTGGCGGTCTGCATCCTCGGCCTCATCATGCTGGTTGTGGGCTGGAACTACGCCACCACCCTGGGCGGCCGCGGCTTCTATGTCTCGATGCCCTGGCTGAGCCGTTTCTGGATGTACTTCCCCGTGCCTCTGGCCGGTGTCGCCATGATCATCTTTGAGATCGAGGCGCTGTACAATCACATCAAGAGCTTTTTTGTAAAGGAGGAGAACTAATATGACAGTCCAGACACTGGCAATCGTTGTCCTTCTTGTCAGCTTCTTCGTCATGATCTTCCTGCGTTTCCCCATCGCATACGCCGTTGGCCTGTCCAGCGTGCTCTGCCTGATGGTGCAGGGTCAGGCACTGACCGATGTCTGCCGCCTGATGGTCAAGGGCATCTCGTCCTTCAGCCTGATGGCCGTCCCCTTCTTCATCACAATGGGTGTCCTCATGGGCAGCGGCGGCATCTCCGAAAAGCTGATCGCTCTGGCTGACGCCTGCGTCGGCTGGATGCGCGGCGGCATGGCAATGGTCAACATCGTTGCTTCCTACTTCTTCG
>ENA-OXEE01000405-OXEE01000405.1-human-gut-metagenome-genome-assembly--contig:-NODE-405-length-22791-cov-19.0383_pt1 | contig 22791 bp, 27 predicted proteins | sample MGYA00249824_ERZ652242 | MGnify/ENA primary metagenome ERZ652242 (study PRJEB26925, sample SAMN05826943) | human gut metagenome | biome: ENVO:2100002; feature: ENVO:00000062; material: ENVO:00002003... | reverse complement strand
TCGTCGGCAGCGTCAGATGTGTATAAGAGACAGGACAAGACATAACGTTGCTATTTTAAGTGAGTCTTTCCTATTTTAAAACTTACTAAAACTTGATATTTATCCTATGTGAATCAAATATCCGTACTTCTGCTTTTACCTAATGGAATAGATAAACCAAGGAAAGCATTTACAGCCTTCGAACTGTTTCCGAAAAACATATAATCTGTACCTAAGAACAAAGGTCCCAACTTCAAAGCAACACCAAACGACTTTCCGCCTGCCTGAATAGGAGAATAACTGCCGGCAATGTTAAACCAATTCTTCGGACGATATGTTGCCGAAAGAGTCAACTCATTCAATGCCTTAGGCTGAACAAAACGTACCGTATACATGGCGCCGAGACTTAATTTATTATCCAACAAAGCGTATTCACCTGCCAATAAAAGAGTAGATGACAATTTCGTAGTTTCTGAACCAGCAGCCTCCGGATTTTCTTTCAAATTAAAACGCTCCAGGCTCAAGAAATCATCATTCAGATATTGGTCGTAATTATCAGCGTTAATCACTACATTATTAGACTCTTCAACCGAAGCCACACGGGTAGAACCACTTTTCCATTTAATAAATCCCAAATCCAATACAGCAGCCGATAACGTTACATTGTCCAATAATTTATAACTTACACCTAAGTCAATGCCGAAGCCCATACCAGAAATGCCAAATCCGCCATCGAAATCAAATCCACTGATATTTCCATTTTCATCAAAATCCAAACCTCCTCCTTTAAATGAAGTGGTCACATGAGCCTGCACATCATAGCCGTAATGCCTGCCATACCAATCTTCCGGACTAATGTATTCTGCACTGGCTGCCGGAATATCCATATCCACATCAAACCGCTCGATTTCCATTTCAGCATGAGCCAAACCTAACAAAACCTTTGCACGCCCACCTACAGACAATTTGTCGGTTATCTGACGAGAATACCCTAAACCTATTTCGCCATAGGCATTAACATGAAAGCTCTCATTACCTATAGTATAATTTTGAATTCCGGTTGCCAAAGAAAATCCATTAGCATCACGCATGTACTCAAACATCGACTTCGGAATGGAAGCACCCACATCTGCCCGAAGACCTACATTGACACTCCAAAAACCTTTGCCGGCATACCAACCAAAGGACAAGATTTCTGTATTCCCTGTCAGATTCAAACGGTTATTCCCTTTCAAACGCCCATATAAATCATCATTCGCAAAAAGGTCCTCGCCCGAATCCAATACATCAATAATATCAGAAAAGCCTAATACATTCGAAGATACGCTTCCATTCAATCCTCCCAACACAGGAACATTAAAATATCCTCTTGTCGGTTGTAATCCTGGATTTAACTGCAAACTCGAACTTGTTCCCTCCATAAAATAAGAAGTACGGAGATACTGAGCATGTGCAACTGTTCCTAAAAAAACAGCACACACAATCACGAATACCTTTTTATTCCAAAAACTTTCCATTTATGTTCACCGTTAATTATTGATACAAATATAACCAATTCCTAAATATCACACACATGACTAAGACGGATGTTTATTACTAAAGCATTAGTTTTACGAACCAAATGTTCTAATTTAGCGACTATACGGTTAAAACTTACAATTGATAGAAACGTTCCACCATCTGCTTCTTATATTTTTTCGACACCATCAGCTCGTCTACAGTATTAAATGGCGGATACATGATGCAACGGTTATCCTGCACCATCATCAGATAATGCATATTAATGATAAACGACTGATGTATTTGTACGAAAGACGAATCGTATGCACATAATTGCTCTGCCGTCGTATTGCGCCGTAAAGGCAAAAACGTACCGTCTGCCAAAGCCGCTTCCCATATTTTACGATTCGACAAATACCGGAAGAAACCTATTTCAGACGAATGGAGGAAACGTAAATCTCCCGTAGGTGTCACGACCATAAAAGGGCGTTCGGCAAACAAAGCATTGATATTCCCTACATCCCCGCTCCTTCCCTGTTCGCATAAACGTGACATAATCGTCTGAAGCTCGTTCGAATCAATCGGTTTTTGCAAGAAATCAAACGCGGCACTACGCAAGGCTTCTATTACATATTTATTATACGCCGTATAAAAAATGACCCGCATGTTCCACGATATGTGGTCACGCAACTTCGCCACAACATCCATTCCCGACATATCCGGCAATTCCACATCTAAAAACAACAAGTCAGGCTTGACCTTTTCTATCAACTTGACTCCCATGACTCCAGTCCGTGCGGTACCTTTTACCGTAATATTAGCATAACGCCGCAGTTCGAAGCACAAATTATCGATTGCACTTTCTTCATCGTCTATAATGACCGTCCTAATCAGTTGTTCCATAAAAAGACTTTTTTTGTTTTCTCAATTCATACGAATAATCTAAGGGCAATTTAAAATAAACTTCACATCCTGCCTCATCCTTTATCATCACATTATTTATCTTCATTACAATCGGAGAACGGTTATATGCGTTCAGCAATTGCAATGTACGGGTAATCACTTTCATCCCTGTGCCTGTACCTGCCGAAGCAGATGCATGGCTTCCTGTGCTTCGGTAGCCTCCCCCATTGTCCCAAATGACTATTTCGATATCCTTTTCTCCTTTCCTTATCCGGATATTCAAACGCTTGGCACCCGATTTTCCCCGCAAACCGTGTTTGATTGCATTCTCTACCGGAATCTGCAACAACATTGCCGGAATCTGTATACCAGACAAATCAATGGAAGAATCAACATCCAATGTATAAACAAAATCGGGCTTCAACGTCTCGCTTTCCAAATCAATATAAGTCTGTACAAAATCCAGTTCGTCACGTAACGTCACCGCAAGACTATCCGCCAATTCCAAGTTACGCCGAATCAGTTTCACCAATCCTTTCATGTAAGTCTCCCCTTCCGGCTCCCGCTTCAAAGACATTTCCCGATTCAATACGTTAAAGATAAAATGAGGCGAAATGCGGTTTCGGATGTTAGCCAAACGCAACGAGTTGATAGACATCTTCAAATCCCGCTCTGCCTCAAGGCGTTTTTTCTTCCGGTAAAGGAAGAAAAACAATCCGAACATCGCCGCAAGAAGCACGACCAACGCACCTCCATAGAGCCATTGGTTCAAGCGCAACACTTTATTCTTATTTTGCTGGATAAGCATCTCTTTATTCATCAAAGTACTGTCTTGACGGTACTGGAGAGCAATCATCGCCGCACGCATCTTAATACGTTCGTTCCGTATCGAATCGTCAATGCGGTTATTTTCCTTTAAATAAACATACGCCTGCCTGAAATCTCCACTTTCCTCAAAATAATGCTGCAAATAGCGGTTCCGAATGTGAAGCATATTCGGGTCTACCACATCAGGCTTTACCGCATCCCGCAAACGTTTTCTAGCCAAAGGCAGATTGTTCTTTTTCAAAGCCAACTCTATCAATTGCGTGTCAATATAATACAACGCCGAAATGTTTCCTATCTCTTGAAAATAAGGATAACACTGGTTCAAGTAATAGGTAGCAGAGTCAGTTTCGTTCATCAAGAGAAAAACCTCCCCCAAATTGACCATTGTCAGATTACGTTCAAACTTCATTTCAGGATACTGGCTCAAGAAAGCCAGCAAACGCCGGAAATAAGACAAAGCAGACGGATAATCTTCCCGATAATAATACGAATTTCCACGGTTGTTCAGATAAATATGCTTTTCGTAAGGCTTCATCTGCCCGTAGTATTTCCCTGCCAGGTCAAAATAATAATCACACATCCCGAAATCACGCAAATTCATATTGATCTGAGCCAAGCCATAATACACAGGGAAACGATATTCATCAGACAAATTCAAGGAATCGGCAAGCCTTAACGCTTTACGATACCAGAATGCCCCTTTGTCGTACTGGCCTTCGAAGACATGCGCATCTGCCAAATTTAATGAGATATTGAACAAATCATTCCGATTTCCGGTTTTCTCACAAAAATGATAAGCATCGGTAAAAGCCTTCCTTGCCGAATCATAAGCAGCTGTACGGGCATACAGATTGCCTTTCATATTAGCCACATCTGCCGATAAACCCCACAAGGCCTCCTCTGGCACCGAACGGGATGAGCAGAAACGCCCGATAGCATCCAACAGATATTCCGCCGAATCAATCTCGGACATAAACATCTTCGCTTTCGACTTCAACACGAATGCCTGATAATACACAATGCTATCCTTCACATGAGGAAGCAGGCTATCAACTTGCATACAAACGTATGCCGGATCATTGCTCAAAGTGTCCGTCAATTGTCCGAACAAAGACTGGTAAGAAATCATTTCATCTCCTACGTCTTTTTGCCTGGCACACCCTCCTATCAAAACCCCTAAAAGGCAAACAAATCCACTTATTATAATTTTCCGATACATTGGTTTCTTTTATTGGCTATCACAAATGTATGTAAAAATTGTATACACTGCAAAAATAACTTCAATATTTTATACCGACAAGCGAAGAAAATTATTACTTTTGAAACAAAAATACAACCAATCGAAAAGAAAACGACATAAAAAACAAACACATGAAAACACTTTCAAACGACAAAATCAGCATCCAGATTGCCGACCATGGAGCTGAATTGACCAGCATCGTAGCCAATGAAACCGAATACTTATGGCAAGCCGACCCGAAATATTGGGGACGCCATTCGCCTGTACTCTTTCCCATTGTGGGCAGAGTATGGAATAATGTCTACCACTGCAAAGGGAAAAAATATGAATTAGGACAACACGGATTTGCCCGTGACATGGACTTCCAGCTTTCGTATGAAGAAGAGAATGCACTGATTTATAGTTTAGAAAGCAATGAGGAAACCCTGCAAAAATACCCGTTCCCGTTCGTTCTTGAAATAGGATACCGCCTGAAAGGAAACCGCATCGAAGTGATGTGGAGCGTACAGAATACCGGAAACAAGACCATGTATTTCCAAATCGGGGCACATCCGGCATTTTATTACCGTGATTTAGACCCGGCAACAAGCGAAAGAGGATTCCTCGACTTCGGCAAAGACAAGAAAACATTGGAATATACATCGCCTACAGAAAAAGGATGCACATCGAATAAACGGGAGACCCTTACGCTGAATGAAGGTTTGTTGGAACTGACTCCCGCCACGTTCCAATGCGACACGTATATCTTCGACAACAGCCAACTGAAGAAAATCACCCTTATGGACAAATCGAAGACTCCTTACCTCAGCCTGGAATTCGATAGTCCGCTCGTTGCGGTATGGTCGCCCAGCGCAGCCCATCCTGATGTCCCCTTCGTCTGTATCGAACCTTGGTACGGACGGTGTGACACCGTAGGTTATCACGGGGAATTCAAAGACCGCCAATGGATGCAATCGCTCCAGCCTGACAAGAGTTTCGAAGCTAGCTATTCCATCATATTGGAAGACGTTGAATAACCCTCCGAAGAATGATTATTTTCACCTACGACCGGACATTCGAAGGATTGCTTACGGCTCTGTTTGATGCGTATGCACGGAGAACATTCCCCGACAACTTGTTGCATGAAACAGAGCCTTTGCCCTTGTTCTATGACGAAGCGCATCATGTCGTGACCGACCTTAGCAAATCCGAACGGGTATGGAAAGCACTCTGCCGGAAACTTCCGCATCGCAATTCTACCCTACTTACCTACTGCTGGCTCTCCGAATCGCCCGAAGCCCCGATGCTCTTGTTGCGGTATATGAAAAAAGTGATTGACTCACCCACTCCAATTAATACCGATTTTGCCGACCCCGTAATTCTCGCCGTAACCCAACTGGGCAGGAAAGTAAGCGGAGAACGGTACCGCATCCTTCAATTCATGCGTTTCCAAAAACTGGCAGACGGCACTTATTTCGGAATCATGGAGCCGCTTTACGATGTCATTCCGCTTACTATCGGACACTTCCAAGACCGTTTCGCCGACCAGCCTTGGATTATCTACGACGCCAAGCGCAAATACGGATATTTTTATAATGGTACGCAAGTGAACGAAATCACTTTCACCAATACCGCTCAACGCGCATTAATCACAGGGAAAGTAGACGAAAACCTGCTGGATAAAAACGAAAAGCTCTACCAGGCTTTATGGAAAAACTATTTCGACTCCATTTGCATCCGCGAACGGCTCAATCCCGTGAAACATAAAAAAGACATGCCCGTCCGCTACTGGAAGTTCCTGACCGAAAAAAACGAATAACTCCCGGCTGACTTTCCCGCCTGCCCCGCCCGCTCCAGCCGTATACACCACTTATTTCATGCTAGTCCTTCTCTAATCCTACTAGGGTAGGACTGCAATCCTACCCTAGTAAAACAGCAGTACTGACCAGGGAAAAACTCCAGTCCTTCCCTAGTAGGACTGACACTTTAATTAGCAGAACGGTTAGCTGCATTAAAAAGTTTTTCCCCAGACACTAGTTTGTGAAACCGGATTTTCGTACATTTGCGGCTTGGAAAAAACAGATAAGAATAAAAAAGACATGAACCAACAATATCCGTCCGTTTTATTGGAAAAGGCGGTAGACGAATTCGCCAAGCTGCCCGGCATAGGCAGAAAAACCGCTATGAGGCTGGTGCTCTACCTGTTAAGGCAAGACACACAAGCGGTAGAATCGTTCGGCAATGCCCTTATCCGACTGAAACATGAAGTGAAATATTGCAAAGTATGCCACAACATTTCGGATACAGACGTATGTCAGATTTGTTCCAATTCCTCGCGCGACGCTTCTACCATTTGCGTTGTAGAAAACATACGCGATGTTATGGCGATTGAAAACACCCAACAATACCGGGGTTTGTATCACGTATTAGGAGGAGTCATTTCGCCCATGGACGGCATCGGGCCTTCCGACCTGCAAATAGAAAGCCTGGTGGAACGGGTCAAGACGGGAACAATATCAGAAGTGATTCTGGCACTCAGTTCTACAATGGAAGGAGATACGACCAACTTCTATATTTTCCGCAAACTGGCTCCCTACAATGTGAAGCTGACCATTATTGCCCGAGGCATTTCTATCGGCGACGAACTGGAATATACCGATGAAATAACTTTAGGAAGGTCTATCGCCAACCGGATTGTATTTACAGGAACCACAATATGATTTCATTTACAATTTAACAACTTACAATTTTCGCTTATGGAAAAAGAACTGAAACGCTTGGTACGGATTTTAAAAGGAGAATACGCGCTGTTGTGGATACTCACCCTATTATTGGCAGGACTGTATGAATGCGAGATTTTGCCGCAAGGCCTTCTTGCCGGAAATGCCCAGGCAGAATACATCATGCAAGTGGCAAGCATCCTGCTCACCGTCTGCCTGATTCCTTTATCATTACGCATATTCAGCCTCTCGCTGACCCGCTATGTCACCGGTCTTCCCCTTCCAAAGGCTCTGAAAAGCTACCGCCGCTGGAGCGAAGTCCGTATCGCCTTATTGCTGACCGCATCCCTGATAAACCTCTCAGCCTACTATTGGACCATGGACACAACCGGATTATTATGTGCCGGAATGGTCATTATCGCTTCCCTCTTCTGCATACCAAGCAAAGAACGGCTATTGAACGAACTTCATTTATCAGACATTTCGAATCCCGATGAATAAACCGGCATCTTTACATACAGAAACAATCCGCCTCCGGGCTCCCGAACCGGAGGATATTGATGAAATGCTCTTCTATGAAAACGACGAAGATTTATGGGAAAACAGTTGCGCAACAGGTCCTTATTCCCGCTACCAACTGAAAAAATACATTGCCGAAAACCAAAACAATCTCTTTGCCGACGGACAGCTCCGCTTCATGATTGAACATGTATCCGGGAAGATAGCCGGCATCGTTGATGTATTCTCTTTCGATGCCCGTCACCAACGGGCAGAAATCGGCATCGTCATCAAAAAGGAATTCCGCCGGCAAGGCATAGCTCGTGACGCTTTATGCTTGCTGGAACGTCATTGTTTCCAGCTGTTAGGCATCCACCAGCTTTATGCCTACATCCGGACAGACAATGCCCCTTGCCTGCACTTATTCACGAAACTAGGATATACTTTTAGCGCCACGCTGAAAGACTGGATATATACAGGCAAAGGGTACAAAGACATTTGCATCGCACAAAAGATACGCAATGCCCGTCAATTGCAAGACGGGTATTGAGGATAAGTAGCCCACAGACGGTAAGGATTCCCTAACTCATTCATACTATTAAACCAAAGGTCTCGGTAGTTCTCGTCCAGCAAATGCTGTTTATTGGTCTCGCCTACCATCCAAGAGTCATCTTCAATTTCCTTTTCCAGCTGATTATGTTCCCAACCGGCATATCCGGCAAAGAAACGGATATATCCGTCAATCGGATTCCCGTTCAATATGTATTGCTGGACCGCCGTAAAGTCACCGTTCAGATAAAGTCCGTTGCCTAGATTAAGGGCTCCATCCAAATTACTCAACACGTGCAGAAAGAAAATCGTATCCCGATCCACAGGACCTCCCTTGAATACAGGAATAACAGGAACAGAAGCCAATTTCGGCACCAACTGGTTCAACGACACATGATACCTGAAGTTCTTGTTCATCACAATACCCATACTTCCTTCAATATTGTGTGTAACCATTAAAATGACAGAACGTGCAAAATGATAGTCATACAATAGTGGAGAAGCAATAAGAATACTTCCCACATGTGGAAGCGCCTTATTTGAATGTACTTGGAAAATGCGCATATCCATACAACTTCCTTTTTTAATGCCTAAATATAACTCTTATTCTTAGAATATAAAAACTTTCTCACTTTTTTCCTAAAAATAATCTTCAAATATTTGGTAATTCCGAATTTTGTAGTACCTTTGCACCGCAATCGAGAGAGAAAGCAACAAAACAAACAAAATGGTGCGTTAGTTCAGTTGGTTAGAATACATGCCTGTCACGCATGGGGTCACGGGTTCGAGTCCCGTACGCACCGCAATAAACATTGGAAATCAATGTTTTACAAAATAAACACCCGATTTTACACCCAAGAATGTAAAGTCGGGTGTGTTATTTATATAAATAATAGCTATGCGTAAAAACCAACTACCTTCATATGGCGAATCATTAGCATCTAAATTCCCTGAAATAGCAAAGGAATGGTGTTATGAAAAAAATGGTAATTTAATACCAGAAACAACTTTTGCGGGTTCACATAAGGAAGTATTTTGGAAATGTGCTGAATGTGGTCAAATTTATAAAATGAAAGTTTGTAATAGGACTGCACCATCAAGAACCAAAAGAACAAACAAATGTCCTATTTGCTTGGGGAGAATAGTTATACCAGGTTTCAATAGTCTCAAGGCTAAATTTAGCGAGTTGGTTAAGGCAGACTGGGACTACGAACTAAATACAGTAGATCCAGATACGATTCCACCTCGTAGTAATAAAAAATATTGGTGGCATTGTAGTAACGGACATAAATATCAAGCCTCCGTCAACAACAAAACGAGTCAAACAGGGGGAAACTGTCCATATTGTTCTCATCAGAAGCTAACCATAGAGAACTCATTAGCTATGCAAAATCCGGAGCTTGCGAAAGAATGGGACTACGACAAAAATACTTTAACTCCCTACGATATATCGGCATATTCCGGCCAGAAAGTATGGTGGAAATGCATAAATGGTCATAGCTGGCAAGCTAAAGTGAGTAATAGAAACAATGGTAGAGGATGTCCTGAATGCTCAAAGGGCAAACATTCATCATTCCCAGAACTAGTAATCTATTATTATGTTAAACTCTTTTTCCCAGATGCAATTAATGGTGCCAAAATAGACAATATGGAAATAGATATATTTATACCATCTATAAAGATAGGTATTGAATATGATGGCGAATATTATCACAACTCACAAAAACGTATAACGCACGATTTACTCAAAAATAAAAAGATGCAAGAACATAACATTCATCTAATACGAATACGGGAAGATGGATGTCCGACAATGAACAGTACAACTTACTGCACAGTATTTACGTTCAAATACCTTTCAAATTATAGCAATTTTAGAGTAGTAATTGAAAAATTGCTATTATTATTGTCAAAATACACGACGAAAGAAATTCATATTGAAATAGATATTGATAAAGTAAAGAATAATATTCTTAGGGAATTATCTACTGTTCCCAAGGGACAAGATTTATTGTCAATAAATCCGACTTTATCGAAAGAATGGGATTATAAATTAAACTACCCACTTACTCCAAGTATGGTATTACCAAAATCCAGCAAAAAAGTTTTTTGGAAATGTAGCAAATGTGGATATATATGGGAAAGTCTTATTAGCTCTCGTAACAAAGGATATGGCTGTCCCAAATGTGCAAAACGACAACATTATACGACTAAAGAATGGATTGAAGCAGCAAAACGCATACATGGAACTAAATATGATTATACTAAATCAATATACATCAATTCTAAGACTCCAATTACAATAACTTGTAAAATTCATGGTGATTTTCATCAATTACCATCAGAACATTTACAGGGGAAAGGTTGCAAATACTGTGCTAAACAAGCATTTCATGTTATAGATAGTTTAGCAAACAAATATCCCGATATTGCATCAGAATGGGATTATGAGTTAAATAAGTCAACTGGATTTACTCCACAAAACATAGGTATTGATACTACTCGGTTATTCTATTGGCATTGTAATAATGGGAAAAATCACAGTTATAAAGCAACAATTGCCAGTCGAGTATATAGACATTCTAAGTGTGCGATATGTCATGGAAAACAAATTGATTATACTACATCTGTTGCTTATTTATACCCAGAATTAGCTAAAGAATGGTGTGAAGATAATATTTACAATCCCACAGAAGTTTCTGTCGGCTCCGAGAAAAAAATAAAATGGAAATGTGCAAATCCAGACCATAAACCATATTTTGCTTCTGTTTATGCTAGAACAAAATTGGGATCAAAATGCCCAGAATGTTCTGGAAATATTAAATCACCTCAATCGTATAAAAAAGAGGTCGTAAGCAAATTTCCAACGATAGAGTTGTTAAGTGATTATAAAAAGTCTAATATGCGAATATCCTGTCGCTGTAAACTATGTGGGTATGAATGGCAGCCCTTCCCATTCAACTTGTTACGGGGAAAAGGTTGTCCTAAATGTAAAAATGAGCTTACAAATTGCAACACTTCATCCCATTTACCTAAGAAAAAGATATGATGTGCTGTTATAATAAAGTCGTTTCGTAACGATATGAGATATAATACAGAAAGAGAAGTAATCAACATGAAATTCGATTACCCCTCTCTCAGTCAAACTTGAACTTAAACAATTACAGTTTGAATCCTCCTCTCTTTCTCGACTCATCATGTACTTTTCAGAAGCCATACCCCAATTTACTAAACTGCTCTTTGAACCATTCGCCAATTGGCTGTTTGTTTATAGTCAGTATCAGTTTGCTGTCGTCGGTCGGATTCTTTTCCACCTTGAAAATATCATTCTTGATGTCAAACTTCCGCCTGTGTTCTTCGGAATAAATCCTGCCGTTGCACCTGATAGCCTCTTTCTTTGTCAGAAGGCTTTCTATCATTTCTTTGGTGAAGCCGATGGCAGTGCACAACTTTTCCATTCTCAACATCTCCCTGAGCATCGGGAACCATTTGAACGCCTTTTCAAGAATAGCATTCAACCGTGATATTTCCTTGTCTCTGGCTTCAAGTTCCTGATTGTGTATTCCTGCAGGTTGCGTATCTGCCTACCGTGCTGTTCCTGCATGTGCCGCATTTGGGCTTTCAAGTCATCAATTCCCTTATCCCGTTTGGCAATTTCCTGACGCAATTCTTCATTGGATAGTTCCAGTTTCTTCATTTTTCCGCTGCCGAAAAGAGAACCTACTCCGCTTACTATGACCGTTGCTGCATCGGTGGCTGCGCCTTTGAGCTTGTCCGTGCGTATTTCCGATTTCACCTGACGGAGTTCCTGTTCGGCAAGGTTTACCTGCTGTTCCTTATGCCGCTTGGCGACTTCAATGCAAGGGCGATGTCCGCGAAGTGGCACGGGTGCAGGCCGTGATGCTCGCCCTGACGGACACGCTCCGCCAACGGGAACGGACCGAGGACGCATTGGAATGGTCGGCAATTTATGAGAGCGAGGAAAAGGACGCGCGGATAAAGGAAGAACAACAGGAAAGCCGCTTGGCGTGGACGGTGGCGGGCTTTGTCGGCGTGTTGCTCGTCATCAGCGGATGCTTCACTGTAGCCATTGCCCGAAAGAAACGGGAAATATCCTTGAAAAACGACACGCTGACCGCTAACCTCAATGAAATGACCGATTTCAGAAAAGCGTTCTTCCGTAAGCTGGAAGAAGTTATCGCCTTGCAGAAACAAGTGAAACAACTGTCTTCCCGCTTGCCAGTGGAAGAAAAAACAGAAACCGAAACAAATTCCGGTGCAGAATCAATGACAGTACCGGACGTGCAACCGGAAAAGGATAATCTAACAGACGACCGCCGGCTGTTCGACCGCATCCAATATGAAATCGAAAAGCGGGAACTTTTCCTGCTAAAGGACTTCGACAAGGAAGCGTTTGCCAAGGAAATGAACATCTCCCCGCGCAAGATGGGAAAGTTGTTCACCGTATTCGCCAAAAAGTCCATGTCCGACTACCTGCATGACCTCCGCCTTTCATACGCCTTAACCCTTCTGCACGATTATCCCAACTGGACGATGGATGCTGTAGCGGAAAAATGCGGTATGTCATTGCGTACCTTCCACAGGCTTTTCACTAAAAAATTCAGTATGACTCCCCAAGCTTACAGGGAAAATGATATAAAAAACGAAAAATATAGGAGATAGCATTATGATGGAATTTGAAATTGATTCAAGAGTGCAGCCTATCGGCAAGCGTGAAGGGCAAACCGTATATTTTGCCAAGTTGAAAACCCAGCAGAAGCTGACCAACGAAATGGTCATCGAACGCATCGTGCGCGAAACCTCCCTTTCGGAGGGCGACGTGAAAAACGCCCTTGTCAGCCTAAGCAACATCGTGTGCGACGCTCTCAAATTGGGCATGAGCGTGGATCTCGCCGAACTCGGCTCGTTCCGCCTCACCGTTCCCTTCAAGATGATGGATTCTCCCGAAGAAGTCACCGTGGCAGACGCCCTCAAGACCCCGAAAATCACCTTCACGCCCAAGCAGAAGATGCGCGATGCCGCCAATGCGGTGGAATTGAGCATCGACCGGGGCAGCGTGAAGGCTTCTACGGGTGGCGGCACTGCCACCGAGCCGAGCAATGACTAAACGGAAAATCTATTGGGCTAAGGCGGAAACTTACAAAGAAAATAATTCTAAAGACGAAGCGCATTGGGACATAAGAAACTGCATCTGAAAATATCCGCATGGGTGCTCACGACAGTGGCGGTCATCGCAAGCATGGCCGCCATTTTGGTGCATGAACGGGAGCGGACTCGACTTGTATGTGCTTTGACAGACTAGAAAAAGGAATAATGGAGAGAAAAGCCGGACGGCACATCCGGTTTTCGGGAATTTATGTTACCTTTGCATCGGTAACCCCTAATTGAACGGAAATATGAAAGTAGGAGATAAAGTACTCATTTCGCCCGACCTGACTTTGCAAAAGGAGTGGGTGTCGGGCACAATCATCCAAGTGGAAAATAATCCCTTCGTGGGCATCGTGATTTCTGCGGAGACCGAAGACCGCAACGTGTTCTTCGGTCGTGAAGACCTGTTCAAACCGGCAAAGGAGGAAGTATGTTTGCCATAAGATTGGTCTGATTTCACGCAGATTGTAAAAGAGAGCTAAGAGAGTTCGCTCCATTCGTTTCGTCCCGCCCCTCTCCCCACCGTGGAGGAGGGCGGGACGCTTGTTTTCCAGTTTGCCAAAGATAAAGGATATAAAGATAAAGCGTTCTTTACAGAACAACGGCTGCGCCTCGGCTATGCCGTTCAAGCAAACTTGACGGACATTGCGCTCGGCTTGCGCGTTCTTTGACAGACTGGAAAACAAACGAGACGAAATAATGGGAAGAAACACATACAGGTTTCGGAGGAATTTCGTATTTTTGCCCTGTGACAAACTGAAATAAAGCTAATTATGGAAAGAACTGTATTCAACAAAGCACAGCTGGAGATGCTCGACATCATGGCAAACATACGGAGCGATGAAGAACTGGATGCGCTGAAACATGCCGTATCCGAGTTTTATGCCCGACGGGCAGATGAAGAAATGGAAAAGTTATGGCAGTCCGGAAAATGGACTGAACAGACATTAAAAGAATTGGGCAATGCCCATTACCGTACCCCCTACAAACAATGAAAAGAGCAGTGGTATTGGACACCAATTGTTTGGTGCAGATGTTGTCGGTACACAGCCCGTACCGTTCAGCATGGCAGGCATTTCGTGATGGGAAGTATGAACTGTGTGTGACCGATGACATCGTGGATGAGTATGAGGAAATCATAGAGCGCGTGGCCAATGCGGCTGTGGCTCACAATATCGTCAACGCAATCATCCGAAGTCCGTACACGCGGTTCTTTACCCCTCATTTCCGTTTTCGCCTGATTGAGCAAGACCCGGATGACAATAAGTTTGTGGATTGCGCCATTGTGGCAGGAGCGGACTACATTGTCAGCGAGGATGCCCACTTCCGGGTATTGGAAAAGATTCCTTTTCCTAAAGTAAACGTCATCCGGTTAAATCAGTTTATGGAAGAACTTGCCGGAGTTTGAACGGAATAAAAGTTCTCCCCATTCGTTTCGTCCCGCCCCTCTCCCCACCGTGGAGGAGGGCGGGACGCTTGTTTTCCAGCCTGCCAAGGATAAAGGATATAAAGATAAAGCGTTCTTTACAGAACAATGGCTGCGCCTCGGCTATGCCGTTCAAGCAAGCTTGACGGACATTGCGCTCGCCTTGCGCGTTCTTTGACAGACTGGGAAACGGGAAACTTTTCATATGCATCTGTATGCTTTTCAGGAAAATATGCGTATATTTGCCCTCGCAAAAGCAGATTAAATGGATAGGATATGGAAAAGATGACTAAAGAAGAATTGCTCAAAGCCATCAAAAAGGCAAAAGAGCATAAAGAGCAGGCTGTGAAACAGACCGCCAAGGAATGGAAGCGCATGGGAATTAAAGGGAAAGTCGTATTGGTATGATATACTTTTCCTTGAAACGCATACTCGAACACGCACCTTACGACTTGGTACTGTCAGGGAGCGATTTCATGTTTCAAACGGATTTGGGCATCCATTACATCGTGAGCTTCAGCAAGGAAGACATCGTGCTGGGCGGATGCAATACCTATCAGCTTATCATCCGCAAGATAGAGGAAGCGCGCAGCCCTCACGACCCCAAAGTGGAAGCCACCATCCTTGCCATCATCAAAGAATTTTTCCGCTCGAACCTCGAAGTCATGCTTTATCTGTGCGACACGAGCGATGGCAGAGAGGAATCCCGGAACAGGCTCTTCGTCACTTGGTTCGACCGGTATATCGACAAAGACGGCTTCATCATTCGCAAGGTTCATGCGCAAGTGGAAGGCGAAGGCATGTTTCTTTGCATCATCGTTGACAAGCGGAATCCGAGGCTCAAAGCCATCACGGATGATTTCGATGAAAAAGCGGCCATGCTGACTGAAGGCAAGCCGCAATAACTCTAATTGCTTGAAAAAGTTTCCCGTCCCGCCCCTCTCTCCAACCATGGAGGAGGGCGGGACGCTTGTTTTCCAGCCTGCCGGAGCACATAGATGGATGATAAGTAATAATTTAAAGATGAAAGATATGAACAGAGACAGATGGAAAAAGTTAATGTATGGCCTCACGGCGGCACTGCTGCTCTCCGCCTGTTCGCAAGATGAACCGGGAGAGAACAGTACGGCTTTGCCCGAAGGCGAATACCCGTTGCAGATAGGCAGCGTCACGCTTACGGCAGAGGTGAGCGAACAGCCGTGGACGCGGGTCAGCGAAAACCCGACGGACGGGATAAGTAGTGTATGGAAAGACGGCGACCGCATAGGAGTGCGCATCGGTGATAATGAAGAAACAGGCATTTATGTGATGAATGTAGACGCAGAAGGTAGGGTTGTGGGCGTCACCCCTGAAAAGGCGGTCTATTGGAAAGACAAACAACCAGCCACCATAACGGCTTGGTATCCCTTGAATGAAGAATTGGATTTTACCCACCAAAACAATGGATTGACCTACCTGCTGAAAGGTACAAGTACAAGTAATGCCAATTACAATACCTCGGCTAACCTTACTTTCTCTCACCGGCTTGCCAAGGTGCGTGTGAAACTGAAGGGTACAAAAGCAGATGAAGTGACAGCAGTCACCGTGCGCAGCTACCCGAAAGCCACCCATAACCAAGGCACGTATGTGGCTAAAGAAGGTAATGCTACTTATTATCCTATGCGGGAAGCCAACTATGGCGGTCAAACTTATTGGGAAGCCAACCTGCTGGATGGGCATTTGGAAGCGGCCAACACTTTCCGAGTGAGCAGCGATGGCAAAAACTTCGTGCAGGCGAAACTGACAACAGATGTTGACATTACTCCCGGATATGTACATACGATAAATATCAATGTAGGCGAGGCGCAACAAGTTACGGGTAACATCAGCGACGACAATACCTATATCGTAAGCGGGACACGAGAGGAGTCTGTCAATATCACTGGAGGAAATCCAACCATTTATTTGAAAGATGCCAACATCAATGTTAGCGACGGTCCGGCTATAAATATCACGAATGGCAACCCGACTATTCATGTGTTTGGAGGAAGCAACACTGTCTCCAGCGACAACGGCGCGGGCATCTACGTGGCAGAAGGCTGCACTGTGACTATTCAAGGTAGCAGCCGTAAAGATGATGTACTGAAAGCAACGGCTGGTGGAGATGGAGCAGGCATAGGCAGCTCAGGTGCTGATGATACAAGCACGTTGTCATGTGGTAATATTGTGATTAAAAATGTAACGGTTTATGCTTATAGTGATATGAGCATGGAATGCACACCTGGCATCGGAAGTCTGGAAAATTGTGGAAGCATCACAATAGATAACTCCACAGTGTATGCCTATGGTGTGGCACAACATTTATATTATACACCAGCCATAGGTTCATGCCAATCACTGCCAAGCATTACCATCAGTAATTCTGAAATTTTTGCGTATCGAGGCAGTTATAACTACATAAGTACAGCAGATTGGATCGAACGTGGTGGACCAAGTTATCAAGGCAATAGCATCCAAGGTAACATATCTAATGCTGTCATTCATAAGTATATGTGGAATCCAGCCAATAACGCAACAATAGAAGAAGGTACTGTGGTGTATGGTGCTGATGGCATAAGTAAGGAACAGGTACAGTGACCCATGCCAAAGAGTATCAGATACCCTTTGCCAACAGTATCAGATACCCGTGACGAAGAGTATCAGATACCCTTGGCAGGGCAGATAAAACAACATAAAGTATAACCATTAAACAGTAAAGACTATGTTGGAACATGAGATTAAGAAGAAAGTGCTTACCATTGGTAACCGCAAGGGACAGACGGTTTATTACGCCTATCCCAAGTCTCAGCTGAAGCTGACGAATGAAATGGTCATTGAGCGCATCGTGCGCGAAACCTCTTTGTCTGAAGGCGACGTGAGCAACGCCCTCATCAGCCTGGGCAACATTGTATGCGATGCCCTCAAAATGGGCATGAGCGTTGACCTTGCCGAGCTGGGCAGCCTCCGTCTCATTGTTCCCTCCAAGATGATGGACACGCCGGAGGAAGTCACCGTGGCAAATGCCCTCAAAACCCCGAAAATCGTCTTCACCCCCAAGCAGAAGATGCGCGATGCCGCCAATGCAGTAGAATTGAGCATCGACCGCAGCGCCGTGAAGGCTTCCACGGGCGGCGGCACTGCCACCGAGCCGGGCAATGACTAAACGGAAAATCTGTTGGGCTAAGGCGGAAACTTACAAAGAAAATAATTCTAAAGACGAAGCGCATTAGAGCACAAGAAACTGCAACTTAAAATATCCGCATGGATGCTCACGACAGTGGCGGTCATCGTGGGGCATGGCCGCCATTTTGGTGCATGAACGGAAGCGGACTCGACTTGTATGTGCTTTGACAGACTGGGAAACAACGAAATAGTGGGAAAAAGTTTCCGCTTCTCGTACCTTTTTCATACCTTTGCCAAAAATCATACAATAAAGGAGGCCAACTATGGAAAAGAAGGAAGAAAAAGTACAAGAGCAACCGAAAAAGAGCAAAATGGAAGAACTGGACGAAGAAGCCAAGAAGCAAGGCAAGAAAACGAATAAGACATGGGAGGCTTTCGGCAAATCCAAAGGTTGTTTCATCATCAATGACCCTAAATTCTTGTTGTAACCATGAGGTACTTGATTGATACGAACATTTTTGTCTATGCGATAACCGACCGTGATTCGCTGAGCCGCGACGTGAAAGCCATTTTGGAAGAGCCGGACACCCTGCTTTACATCAGTGCCGAGTCCGTGCGCGAACTGATAGTGGGCTATCGCAACAAGGGCTTGTGCTCCAAGCGATGGAAGACGGTGGAAGAAATGGTGGCGGCCATCGAAAATGAGTTTTACGTTCAGATTCTCCCCGTGAAGAAAGAACACATGGCAACCTACGCCCGCATGGAAATCAACGAGGCGCAGGGACATAAAGACCCGTCGGATCATGTCATCATCGCCCATGCCATTACCGAGCGGAGGCCCCTCATCTCCAGCGACACCCGCTTCTGGTTCTATCGCGGCCAAGGGCTTGACTTGATTTTCAACGAAAAATAATACGAACAAGACATATACCCGTTATTTCGTCCCGCCCCTCTCCCCATCGTGGAGGAGGGCGGGACGCTTGTTTTCCAGTTTGCCAAAGATAAAGGATATAAAGATAAAGCGTTCTTTACAGAACAACGGCTGCGCCTCGGCTATGCCGTTCAAGCAAACTTGACGGACATTGCGCTCGCCTTGCGCATTCTTTGACAGACTGGAAAACGGGAAACTTATCGAAGAAAAATCCTCATATATTGTGGACTTTTCGGGATTTTGCACTATCTTTGCCCCAACGTAGCAAAAGAAGGAATGGAAATCATCTTCAACGAGAAATACTTGCAAGAAATGTATCTCACCGGACAGACGGACAAGAAACACCGCTATCAGCCGCAGGTGGTCCGCAAATATATCCGCGTGATTGACATCATGATAGATGCACCGGACGTACAGGGACTTTTGCGATACAACTCGTTGAACTATGAGAAGCCCAAAGGCGACAAAGCCGGGCTTTCTTCCGTCAGGGTGAACGACCAGTACCGCATCGAGTTCGAAGAACAGGTGCGGGAGGGCGAAACCATCGCTACGATATGCAACATCACTGATTTGTCGAACCACTATAAATAGAGGACTTATGATTAAGATACAAGGAATCGACCCGGACATGATAGCTAACAACCTGACACCGGCATATCCGACACACCCCGGCGAAGTGGTGAAAGACGAGATTGAATACCGTAAAATCTCGCAACGCAAGCTGGCCGAACAAACGGGTATCCCTTATAAGATGCTGAACGACATCCTGAACGGACGGCGTTCCATGACCACCGCCACGGCCATGATGCTGGAGGCGGCGTTGGGTGTGCCGACCGACTCGCTGATGCGCCTGCAACTGAAATACAACATGCAGCAAGCCACCCGCGACAAGTCCTTTATGGAACGGCTTGCCCAAATACGGAAGTACGCGGCATTGCTGTAAGCAGCGGTACACACCGCAAGTTTCCCGTCCCGCCCCTCTCCCCACCGTGGAGGAGGGCGGGACGCTTGTTTTCCAGCCTGTCGGAGCACATAGGGTGCTTGCACATTCTGCCGAGCGAAGTAAAGATGCATGAAAGTGAATAATGGAGAAGCAATCGTAGATGAAAGCGAGGCAAAAGTCATGTTTTATGTCAAGTCCGCATTCCTCCTCGCAAAAAGTTTAGTGGGTTCAAGATAAAGTCGTACTTTTACAGCAACAGTTCCTGCCACACCTCTCAACGATGCGTACCACGGCGGGACTTCGTTTTTATATAGGTTATGAAATATGACAAACAACCTATAGAACTTTCGGGTCTGTCCGAAAATCCGGTTGCATCAATATGTCTTATCATTAGGAAAAATATGGGGCGTTTTGGTTTATGGATGCCAGCTTGTTTAAGGACAGGGATATTTTTCAGAAATGCTTGGAGAACATTCAAAAGGAAGTAAGCCGTTCCAAGGAAGATTTCTTGCAGGAGCATTTTTCCAAGTATGATGATCCGTCTTTGCCTCCTGTTTGGAAAACAATGGAAGTGGTCTCATTCGGAATGCTCTCCAAGCTGTATTGCAATTTCAGCGATGTGGATGTGAAAAAGGCAGTGGCGCATAGCTTCGGGCTTCCACAATATCTGTATTTGGAGACTTGGACGAAATGTATTGCCGTCCTTCGCAATCTTTGTGCCCATCATGACAGAATTTGGAACAAACGTTTTCCGTGGAAGCCCCAACTGCCCAAGCGTCTTCCTTTAGCGTGGATAGATACACGGTCATTGCGTCCCATCAAACTTTATGCCCAACTCTGTTGCTTGGCATATTTGGAACAAAGCATCCACCCGAAAAGCGATTTCAAGGAAAAAGTCATCGCATTGCTCTACGACAAACCTCAAACAATAATCAAGGCTATGGGTTTCCCTGCAAACTGGCAAGAAGAACCTTTGTGGAAAGAATAACCTCATAAACTGCACAAATACTCCATTATTCCGCCTGCCCTTTGCGCACAACCACAAGAGGCAGGCGGCTGTGCTTTGTGGAAGGATTAACAATCCCAGCTATATCATCGGGTGTTGGAATACAGAAAAAATAAAAGGTAACGGAAGTGCGACAACCATTGGTGGAATAGTTAGACGAACAGCAAATAGCGCAGGATTGCTTTCTTGCTTTAATGATAAAAGTATATAAAAACGACTCTACCCCTGCCAATCAATACCCCCTTGAGAAGGAATATTCAAAATAAAGTTGCTTAATTCTTATAAGTAAATACAAAAATATGGGAGAACCGGTTATCTATCCGTGTCAATTGAGCTGAAAAAATGAATGAACGGAAAAGGTCGGCATGACGGGCTACAAACTTCGGCAAATAGGGCTGATAACGAACGATGCTATCCTCTATCTCATCCATATCTGCCACAAAGATGAAAGACGCGTCGCGCGACATATTAGAAACGCATTCCTCGAAAAACGTATGTTGCGGAAGAGCGGCAATCTCCGAAATGCAAGAATCCACCTTTTGCTGCCCAGATAACGCAAGCACTCCTTTTTCTGATACAGACTCAATCCTGCCTAAATCCGCCACAACCTGATTCCGGCAAGAATCCGGAAACATCATCGAACCGCTTAAATAAAGGACTTCACTATTCAAATGAATATCGAAACTGCTCCAGCAATGCATATGCCCTTTTACCAACATAGGCAAGGAAGCTGTCCGTCCGTACAAAGTCATGAAATTTGCCGCCTTCGACTCATACCCTTCCATAAATACCGCATCGCCCGACAAAGAAAGCTCGTCTTTCTCCGCATCAATCACTTGCTCTATCAAATTCTTCTGATAACTCACGACACAAAAACCTTTCCCGCAATAAGCGGAAACAAACTCGCCGTTATCTAAAGCATAAATATCAATGTCTTCCCCCCGATAAACATCTTTCTTAGGAACAAACTCCAATTCTTTCTTCCGCATCACCTTCTGCAGGAAAGCCCTTCCTGATTCGTGCGTCTGGAAATACATCACGACATTGCGCACCGATACCGGATAATGAAAGCTAACCATCATCCGTTCGATACCATTACTCAAACGATGCACGGTGCTATCCGAAGACGCAAAGAGATTATCAAAAACAAGAGGAAACAGCCCGCTCTTCTGAATGGTATCCAATTGCATGGCGTATGCGGTCTGAGGGAACTCATTAACCAGGAAATCCGCATTATCCGTCTCTAATACAGCCATACAATCGGCTGGAACAAAAGACAACAAATCGACATTCTTCCCCTTATCCGCCACGCTAAGCTGGACAAAACTATACACTCCAACCGCTATACATAAAAGGATAATAGAAACAATAACACCTACTTTGCCGACCATAGTATTCATACTTTTTTGCAAATATAGGCAATTATTTAAAAAAAACAAATTAATAACAGAGAATTACAAGAAAAGACGGATAATTTCTTCGATTTTTAAAAGATAGTTAATGAATAGATGCGCTATGAAAGACTAAAACAATTTTCTTCATTACTCAATGGCATTGACGGATTCCATAAAAGCATCGAAACTACTTGCATCTAATACTCCCGCATATTTCCCTGAACGCGCCTCCTCGATAGCCTCCAACGTTTCCGCATTGGGAACACAATACATGGCATCCATAAGAATTGCCTCCACAAGACTATTCAGACTGCGGTTCTCACGCTTGGCTTCCGTTTTCAGACGCTCCAATAAAGCGTTATCCAAACGGAAAGCGGTTGATTTACGTACTTTTACTGCTTCCATAAAACGATATTTATTCTATATATACAAAGGTATAGCAAATGCATCACACTTGCAAGAAAACGTAACAAAAAAAGAGGAAATCCATCGCTGGAAATCCTCTTTATTTAAAGGGGTGATTAGTGGGACTCGAACCCACGACATTCAGAACCACAATCTGACGCTCTAACCAACTGAACTATA
>ENA-OXEE01000398-OXEE01000398.1-human-gut-metagenome-genome-assembly--contig:-NODE-398-length-23024-cov-21.4307_pt1 | contig 23024 bp, 19 predicted proteins | sample MGYA00249824_ERZ652242 | MGnify/ENA primary metagenome ERZ652242 (study PRJEB26925, sample SAMN05826943) | human gut metagenome | biome: ENVO:2100002; feature: ENVO:00000062; material: ENVO:00002003... | reverse complement strand
ATAAGCACAACCTTTTATACATATTTATTTTATCAATTTAATTCCGCCAACGGGTAAGAATTATAATTGAAACTGACCCGGGTTAAAATGCATTTTTCTCTACTTAATTCTAATATTTTTTTGATGGGTCAATTAAAAGTATAATAGTGGGTCAAGTGACTTTATATTTTCCACCGTCTGACGATGCCGTAAAAAAGACCGTCTATCTCTCACTGGTGGAGATTGAAAAGAAATGGACGATGCCCATTTCGAACTGGGGCTTGATTATGAACCAATTTATGCTTATCTTTGAAAACAGAATTCAGATATAAGGAGAACTTACAACTGAATCCTGTTTCCATTTACACAAAATTTTGGACAGTGTCTTACATTTTTTGTTTACTCATGTTTACTATGTTTTAATGGTCATTGTTCATTCTTCTTATTACAATCTGAACATAATAGGGAGTGTATAAGCCACACGCACCGCTTTCCCGTTCAGTTTGCCTGGTCTCCATTTAGTCATTGAAGAGACTACACGCACCGCTTCCTTATCCAAATCCGGGTCGACGCTTCGTATCACTTTGGCATCTGTGACGCTTCCGTCGGTATTTATCACAAATCGTACTACCACTCGTCCTTGAATGCCGCTTTCTTGCGCGGTTGCCGGGTAACGTACATTTTCTGAGAGGTATAGCATTATTCCGGCCATTCCATTGGGATACCCCGGCATCTGGTCAACCGTCTCATAGATTTTGTCATCCTTCACAACCTCTTCTTTGAGGGTCGTTTGGGGGGCGCTTTGTCTTTGGGTTGTTTGGGTGGGAGTCGCTTGCGTCTTTTTCGCGGGTGTGGTTGTGGACTCAGGTTTCCTTGCCTCTTCGGATGTTCCTTGCTTTCCTTCCGTTTGTTTGTCGGGCTTGTCGGCGATGGATTCCACAGCAGCAGGTTGTGAAGTGCCTGCATTAGTGTTGACTTTGGGTGAAGCCGATTCCGTATTCACTTGCGGAGGCGTTTGGGCAGGAGACGGTTTGTTTCCCGTATTCAGAAGGATCATCAGCACTATCGCCAATACGCACGCTATGCCGCCTCCTATCAAAGGAATTTTGTATTTATCCCAGACGCTGTCCTTTGTCCACAGGTTTGGGAAGTCCGGAATGGCTTCCTTTATCTTGTCCAATAAAGGGTAAACATCCCCGGAAAGGGTGCCGAAATGTTCTGACTTCGTTCCATAGTGATATACGTCCCATTCCCCGACTTGCAGGCTGATGGTTTCTCCGCCGGTGAATCCTCGGCTATCCACTTCTGCAACCTTGTAGAGTTTTAAGGAATTGATGGCAGCGAGTAACGCTTCAAACCGGGTCTTATCAAAAGTGTACTCCCGGCTTTTTACCAGTTCATATTCCACATAGGCTTGTATCGAAAGGGAAGTTGGTGAGAACTTCGCTTTGAAATGGTGAAACTTGGGATGGGAGGACTCGCTGAATGAGAAAGACAGTTCATGAGTGGAGTGGGGCAGGGTGATGCGTTCCTTAACGGGGAATATTTCGTAGTCGGTGCCTTCATCGTCTCCGTTTGATGCTGTTTTTCCCCCTTCCAACTCTTTCAAAAACTCCTCCACACTCTGCGGCCTGTCTTTCTTCATGGGCGCCATGGCTTTGGTGACATGGGCAATCATTTTGTCACTGACCTGATGTTCCTGTAGCTTATATGTCGGAAAACCGTCGTTCAGAATGTCCGAAGCTTCCGGTGGCCGTTCTCCTGTCAGCATCTTGTACATGGTCGCTCCGAGCGCGTACACATCCATGGTGACCGGAAAACCTTTGCCGTCGTGGTAGTTGGCTTGTTCAATGGGCGCGTAACCGGGCGTTCCTCCTCCTACGGAGGTGCTGGTTTCCGGCTTGCCTGTTTCGTCGTACTGCTTGGAAAGTCCGAAGTCGATGAGCACGGCATCTCCGTTCTTGCGCAGCATGACGTTGCCCGGCTTCAAGTCCAGATGCAGCATCTTGTGGGCGTGCATGTAGGAGAGGGCGGAACCTATCTGACGGGTGTACTTCACACATTCCGCTTCCGGTAGTCCGTTTTTTTGCTCAATGTATTCGTTTAAGTTTCCTCCTTCCACGTACTCCATGGCGTAGTAGACGGTGTTGTTCGTCTCGAAGTATTCCAGCACCTTGACGATGTGCGGGTGATGCAGCTTGCTCAGGTTTTCCGCCTCGCGGGCAAACTTCTGTTTGTACTTGTCATAGACGCCTCCTTTGCTTCCGCTGGTCACGGTGTTGTCTTCCCGTCCGTTGATGTCGCTCATGAAGAACTCTTTAATGGCGACTTGAATGGTTGTGTCAATTTCGCCCAAGGCACCTGTAATTTTTACTTGGGTCGTTGCCAGATAAGTAATGCCGAATGTGCCTTGTCCTAAATCCTTTTGGATGGTGTAGGTGTAGGATTTGCCTCGTAGGAGGGTGCCCGGTTTCAGGGCATTATCGTTCGTGTTGTTCATATTGTTTTTATTGATAGGTAGTGAGCAAAATTAATTTATACTATAAATGGGAATTTATATGCCTGAAGCGAATGACAACAAAAACTCCCCTCCTTCCGGAAGGAGGGGTGCCCAACGGGCGGGGTGGTAGGAAAAGAATGGTTCGACCTATTTAATATATAAAAATAGGAGTCGCTTACGCGGCATGTTTCTCCTACCACCTCCCCCTTACGGGTACTCCTCCTTCCAGAAGGAGGAGAGTTTAGTAACCATTCACCCTTAACTGATAAATTATCATTATAATAGTTAATCTGTAAAGCAAACGTATTGTATATTATGGCACATTGGGAACTTGCTTCGCTTTGTTTGCCCAAAATTCTGCTTGTTTTATATCTTTTTCTACGCCTCGTCCATACCGATAGCAGGCGGAAAGCTTTTCCATGGCACTGACATTACCTTGTTCAGCAGCCTTTTTGAACCAAGGAACAGCTTCCGTATAATTTTTGTTGTTGTAATAATGGAGGCCTAAATTAAACTCGCCATGCATGTAGCCTTGTTCCGCCGATTTCTTAAACCAATAGACACCTTCTTCATTTTGATGCTTTCCCATGTAGATAATGCCAAGTGAGTTTTGGGCAACTGCGTCTCCTTGTTCTGCGGCTTTTTTAAACCAAGACTCTGCTTGGGCGAGATCTTTCCTTGTGGAATCATAATAAATGCCTAAATTCCGTTGTGCAATTGCGTTTCCTTGTTCTGCAGCTTTCTCTGACCAGAATAGGGCAAGTTCAAAATTTTTGTGGTTTAAATAATAGGCACCTAAGGAACATTGCGCTTTGGCATCTCCTTTTTCGGCTGCTTTTTTATACCATAATACAGCTTGTTCCCAATTATTATTCTTTTCATAATGGAGACCTAAGTTGAACTGTGCTTTCGGATATCCCGCTTGGGCTGCTTTTTGGAACCATTCTACTCCTTCTTCATTCTTGCCGGATTCCATGCATAAAATGCCTAAAAAATTTTGAGCCTGCGCATTATTCTGCTCGGCACTTTGAGTATACCAATATGCCGCTTGCTCTTTGTCCTTTTGGTAGAAAGAATAATAATTACCCAATCCGCATTGGGCAGAAGCATCTCCAGTTTTGGCCGCTTTTTCCAGCCAAGGAAAAGCTTCTTCATAATTATTATTATTCAAATAGTGCAAGCCTAATTGTCGTTGAGCATCTGTATTATTTTGTGCGGCAGCTTTTCTCCACCAAGGGAGTGCTTGATTATAAAGTTTATTGTTATAGTAATGTACGCCCAAATTATATTGCGCTTCTGAGTCACCTTTATCAGCCGCTTTTTTGAGCCAATAAACTCCTTCTTCGCTTTTCCCTTGTTGCAGAAACCATAAACCATATTTGCTTTGCGCTTCCACATCTCCGGCTTCCGCTTTCACCTCCATTTCCAGTTGTGTCCATTCACTTTGAGCCACGACATTGCTCCATACCAATAAACTCAGTGCTAAAAATAAAAACTTTTTCATATCTGTATTATTTTACAGGTTGATTAATCGTAAAATCCTCTTTCTCGTAAAGTTTGCTCTATGGGACGAGTTTCCTCTTTGTTTATACCTACTGCAATAGCCTTGCGTAACCATTTGTCTGCTTGGGCATCTTCGTTTCTTCCTAAATACCACTCAGCCAATAAGCTATAATACTTTTTATGTCCTATTTGGGCTTCATGTTCTATCATATGCATCGTATTTACTAAACTGAAATCTCCCGATTTTATTTTTTCCCTTATGAGTCTTTCGGCTTTAAAGCCATTCACTGTAAGCAAACTTTTAGCCAACCATTTATCCGCTTGCTTATTTTGTTTGACTGAGAAATAATATTCCGCCAAAGGGAAATAAGCATAAGCATAGCCTTCATCCGCTAATTGGAGCAAGGCTTTTTCTCTTTTTTGCCCCTGAAGCTTCATAGCTTTCTGAAAGCGTTCTTCTTTTGTTTCCACTTCCACAGCTATAGCATCCGAAGGAGCCATATCAGTCTCTGGTGCCGCTGTTACTATAGAGTCTGGCGAGTCATGAGTTTCTTCAATAACTTCTGCAACTGCAATCGAATCTTGAGGGAACATTATATCTGGCTTGATGTCCTGCTTGTTGATTGATTTTACAATTAGAAATACGCAAATGATTAACGCACATGTGCTTGCTCCTATAATAGACTTCTTATATTTCCCCCAGAAATTAGGAGTGGAATGAGGATGTAAAGGTTTCTTTTCTTTTATTTCCATTTGGGGTTTGGTTGTCGGAGAAACTTCTTGAGGAATTTTCGGACTTTTCATGCCGGTTAATTCTTGTAAGAATGCTTCCACGCTCTGCGGCCTGTCTTTCTTCATTGGTGACATGGCTTTGGCTATACAGGCTATTAATGAGTTGCTGACTTGATGCTTTTGCAACTCGTATGCTGGAAAACCTTCATTCAAGATTTCATCGGCTTTAAGAGGCGGAATGCCTGTCAGCATCTTGAACAAGGTCGCTCCAAAGGCATATACATCCATGGTTACAGGGAAGTCTTTACCATCATGGTAGAAGCCCTGTTCGATAGGTGCATAGCCAGGCGTACCGTTCCCTACGCTCGTGCTCGATTCAGGTTCGCCTCTCTCATCATATTGCTTGGACAAGCCGAAGTCAATGAGCACAATATCCCCATTCTTACGGAGCATGATGTTGCCCGGTTTCAAGTCCAGGTGAAGCATTTTATGGGCATGCATGTAAGAGAGAGCTGCGCCTATCTGCTTGGCTTGTTTAAGAGCTTCAGATTCGGGTATACCTTGATATGGCTTGATATATTTGTCCAAACTTCCTCCATCTACATATTCCATGGCATAGTAGACGGTATTGTTGGCTTCGAAGAATTCTAATACTCTTACAATGTTTGGGTGATGTAATTTGCTTAGATTCTCCGCTTCACGGGCAAACTTCTTCTTATAGTTGGCATAAATGCCTCCTTGGCTTCCTGTAGTCACAGTATTTTCTTTACGCCCGTTGACTTCTTTCATGAAGAATTCCTTAATGGCGACTTGAATAGTTGTGTCAATTTCGCCTAAAGCACCCGTCACCTTTATTTGGGTGGTGGCCAGGTAGGTGATGCCGAATGTGCCTTGTCCTAACACCTTCTGGATGGTGTAGGTGTAGGATTTGCCTCGCAGGAGAGTGCCTGGTTTCAGGGCGTTATCGTTCGTGTTGTTCATATCGTTTTTATTGATAGGTATTTCTGAACAAAAATAATAGGTTTAATTCATTTGTCAAAAAAATATCTGATGTATTTAAGCGCTGTCTGAAAGCATGATTGCCTGGAATACTTCATCAGCAGAAAACATGCTTTTCGAAGCATTATTGGTTACTTGCCCAAGTAAGCAATGATACTTTGCTATTTATCCAATATTACTTGGGCAAGTAAGCAATGATACTTTTGCAACCGGATTTTTCAGTGTCTTGCCCCATCAGACGCCTGTGAGGTTTTCATCTTCCGCAATATCCATATTTCTGGTTTCCATATTATCCTCATAACCGTACATGGCCGGTCCGCCATACATGCAATAGGTGTCGTCTATCAGGATGTTGTCGAGGTCGGTATCATCTATCAGTATGATGTCATTCTCGATGGGCGGTCCCCCATATACAACCTCTATCGGTTCATCTCCCGGTTCGATGTGTACGTCATTGGCGGTGATGTCTTCTGTAGTAGGCAGGACAGTAACTTCCTCCTGTTGTACCTCTTCTTGCGGAACCTCAGCCGTTTCCTTGTTCAAAGCGTTTGCTGCGACATGTCCTGCCATTGTTCCCATGGCGCTGCCGGCCATTGCCGCCGTAGCCGTTTTCAACATGTCTTTTTTCGTTTCTTTATCCATTTTATTTCCCTCCTCTATTTTGTTTTCCGAAAAGTTTGTGGTAATGGCACAGCATCAGGTTCCCTTCATCGTCCCGCAGGTGGAAGCCGTTCCCTTCGCAATGGCGGAACAAGGCACAATCGGCGCAAAGTCCCGTACGCATCCATTCCCGGTTGCGGTATTTCTGAAAGCGGTGTTGCCATACGTCCCAGAAGCTGTCCCGATAGATGTTGCCCTGCTGATACGGACTGCGGATGCTCAGACAGCCGGAGATACCTCCATCGCTCAGTACCGAAGCCACTGTCAGTCCGGCAATGCACGTATAGATGTGTCCGCGCACCCGGCCTTCGTAGTCTCCCAAGAAACCTTCGCAGGCATAGGACAAGCGGATTTTATTCTCCCGCCGGGTCTCCACGATGAAGTCCATCAGTTGCCGGAACTCTTCATCGCTCAGCAATAAATCTTCCTGACCTTTGGCACGACCCATGGGGACGATGGTGAAGCACCGCCACCGGGTGACTCCCGCTTCAATCAATAAGCGCTTCAGTTCCGGCAGATGGGGCAGATTACGGTGGTTGACGCAGGTGATTACATCCCATACCAGATGGGGCGTTTGTCGGATATGTCCGATGGCGTTGAACACGCGGTCGTAACTTTGCCCATTGCAGCGCAGCCAGTTATGGTCATCCTTCGTACCGTCCACGTCAACAGCCAGCGAGCGAAGTCCCGTACGGGATAGTTCACGCATCATGGGTCCGTCAATCAGCATTCCGTTGCTCACCATACTCCAATAGAATCCTTTTTCCGTAATCTGCCGCCCGCACTCCAACAAATCCCGGCGCACTAACGGTTCTCCGCCTACCGTATGCACCATGGTTTTCACGTAGGGTTGATGCGCTTTCACTTCGTCCAGTACGCGGGCAAAGTCTTCAAAAGGCATTTCGGGCGAGTCGGACACAGCCTTGCAATCGCTTCCGCAATGCCGGCAGGCCATGTTGCAGCGCAAGGTGCACTCCCAAAACAATTGCCGTAAAGGGTGTGTCAGCTTCAGCCGCTCCCGCTTCCAGTAAGCTATTTCAAGATCTATTTTTTGAAGTTGGTTCATCTGACTTATATCAATTAATTACAAAGGTAAAATTATCTTAATTAGTAGTCTGTTATGGATTATAGACTGGGCGGATTAAATGTCCATTAAATGTAAATCCATAATATTTATTCCCGACACGTCCTCCTCCAATGTGTATGTCCGAATTATCAAAACAAAAACCAATACTGGAATCGCATAGCCAATAATACCCTTTTTCCCCCTTACTGTGTATATTGTTATCTGTTTTGTATCCTGCCGCAGGTAAAAATATAACGTTCCCGTTTGGTCCGGTGATAAAATAGCCCCATACACCGTTGTTTTTATTCCATTCCCATTTGCATTTATCTTTTAGTTCCTTGAATTCATCTTCAGTTGGAATATGCCAATTGTTGCCAATTTTTTGTTTGGCTACATCCATTTTTATATTGTCTATGTATTCAGGGCTTGATTTTACAGGATATTCAACATTGCTTTCCATTTCCCATAAAGTATAATTATCTTCTGAATAAGAATCCTTGATTTCCACTTCTCCTCTGGCGTAAAAATTTCCTGTTTCCCATGGCTTTTTCGCACCGATATTGCAAGTTGACCAATATACGGATAGACCAAGATCTGCAACTATATAATTATTGACAAGGTAATAACCCGGTTTCAATCGTTCAGTGGGATTTTCTTCTATTGCTTCAACGCTTTCAATAACAGGAACCGTATCCGCAATTAACTGCCCGGATGAAATATGAGTTGTGCTATTGTTATTTAGAGTAATAATAAACCCTAATACAACTAAGCATCCTAAAAATGCGATGAGTCCTCCAATTAAGATATTCTGAGATTTCTTTCCGGATTTATGAGGATACTTCAAATCTTCTTCTGTTACATTCTTCTTATCCGAAGTCGTTTCATAGTCCGTCCCTTCCTCATTATCGGTTTTTGCACCGTTTCCTTGTAATTCTTTTAAGAACTCCTCCACACTTTGTGGCCTGTCCTTCCGCAGAGCCGCCATCGCTTTGCCCACGCAAGCTGTCAATGCATCTCCGACATGATGTTTCTGCAATTCGTATGCAGGAAAACCGTCATTCAGTATGACTGATGCTTCCGGAGGTCGTACGCCTGTCAGCATTTTGAACATCGTAGCTCCCAAAGCATATACATCCATGGTGACGGGAAAATCCTTGCCTTCGTGATAATTGGCTTGTTCCAAAGGGGCATAGCCGGGTGTGCCGCTTCCTACTGAGGTGCTCGATTCAGGTTCTCCGTTCTCGTTGTATTGTTTGGACAGACCGAAGTCTATCAGTACGGCGTCCTTGTTTGGACGGAGCATGATGTTGCCAGGCTTCAAGTCCAAATGCAGCATCTTGTGGGCGTGCATGTAGGAGAGGGCAGAGCCTATCTGACGGGCGTATTTCACGCATTCCGCTTCCGGTAAGCCGTTGTGTTGCGTGATGTAAGCGTCTAAGTTTCCTCCTTCCACATACTCCATGGCGTAGTAGACGGTGTTGTTCGCCTCGAAATATTCCAGTACCTTGACGATGTGGGGATGTTTCAGCTTGCTCAGGTTTTCCGCCTCGCGTGCGAACTTCTTTTTGTAATTGGCATAGATATCTCCTTTGCTTCCGGTGGTCACGGTGTTCTCATCACGCCCGTTGATGTCGCGCATGAAGAATTCCTTGACGGCTACCTGCATGGTGGTTTCGAGTTCACCTAACGCGCCGTGTACTTTTACTTGGGTTGTGGCCAGATAAGTGATGCCGAATGTGCCTTGGCCTAACACCTTCTGGATGGTGTAGGTGTAGGACTTGCCTCGTAAGATGGTTCCAGATTGTAAAGTATTGTTCATGATGTTAATATTTTCCCTGTTTTTTTAATTTGTTAACTTTCTCTTTCCATATTTCTGAGCTAACGGGATCTTTATAGAAGTAATCAAAATATTTGCTTGCGTCTTGATAGTCTTCTACAATTTTTTCCGCTTTCGAAGCACTTTCTTTCCCTTCTTGAAGTCTAGATACGGCCCTTGACCAATCACTGATATGCTTGATGCCATATTTTTGTTGAAAAAAATAGGGTTGAAAGGCTAATAAGCAAGTAAGACCTATTGTGACGCATATTGAGGCAATGCTCATTATCTTGTGAGGGATAAGGCTTGAATATGTTGGACTCTTTTTAAGTGCAAACAACAAGCAGAGACTGAATAAAGATGCCATCGAAATGATGATGGCATCCATCAAATATTCACCGCTATAACTGCCCGACGTTCCACAAATCCAGTATATAATAATACCATATAATATATAAGGAATGTTCATGGAGAGTAATCCCCAATAGCCGCTTCGCCATCCTTTATATAAGAAATAGCAAGCCACAAGGTTAATGCATAAGGGCGCTACTTCTATAAACCGTAATTCGAGGAAATAAAGGAATATAAATGCGGCAACGTTTATGAGGCTTGTCAGAATAAGCAGTGTTTTTAGTTTACGTGAGTATTTGCTCCAAACACTTTTTTTCTCTTTCGTTTGTGACGTACTCGGAGTCTGCTCTACATCAATAATCGTAACATCCTCATCCTTGCCTGGTTTCGGTTGCTCCGCTTTCTTTGTTAAGAACTTCTCAAAAACATCCAGTGTCACTCTATCCGCCCTGCGTAGCTGCATAGCCGCTTGTACCGCTTGAGCCATGCGAGGCGAAAGCAGGGTCACGTCCAAACTTTGTTCGTTTAAAAGTACCGACTCGGGAGGTGTCTTCCCTGTCAAAAGAAAGTAGAGGGTGGCGCCAAGGGCATAGACATCTGTTTCGGGTGAGAAAGATTGGACACCTCCCGTCCTGTATTGCTCGGGTGGGGCATAGCCTTTGCTTTTACCTACGGGAGTGGTGGAGGTTTCGCCTCCTTCTTCGTCGTATTGTTTGGCAAGGCCAAAGTCGGCAAGGATGGCTTCTCCGTGAGCTGTGGTCAGAATATTGGCCGGCTTGATGTCCAGGTGGCAGATGTGTTGCCCGTGAAGATAGCGCAAGGCATCCGCTACCTGAAGGATGTAATTCACCGCCCGTGCTTCGGATAAAGGCCCTTTTTCATCTACCTGTTGCTTCAACGAGGCTCCTTCGGCATACTCCATGACGTAGTAGGAGGTGTTGTTCTCTTGAAACACGTCAATGACGGGGATGATATGGGGATGTTTCAGTCTGGCCAAGGTGCGCGCTTCTTTCTCGAACTTGTCCCTGTAGCGTTGCACCATTTCCCGGCTGCTTTGGGTTCCCATGGTGACATGGGTGGAGCCTTCCGCCCGTTCGCAATAGTCCTTCATGAAAAATTCCTTGATGGCGACCGTGCGCCCCAAGGAAGTTTGGACGGCCCGGTACGTGATGCCGAAACCGCCCTGGCCTAAGATGCTTTCTATCTTGTATCGTCCGTTTTGTAAGGAGGTGAGTTCCATGGTTCTGTTTTATTCGTTGGCTTTTTTGTCGGTCATGTTTTCTATCTTATCTTCATCACTTTCTACGATTTCTTCCTCTTCATTGTCGGGGTCGGATGGTTCCGCATGATTTATTGCCTCTTGAACTACTGCTTCATTGGCATTAACCGTCTGCTGGTTCAGAGAAGTTTCGGCTGGTGGGGTTTGTTCCACTTGTTGTTTTTTCGGCGGTTGTGGATTGGCGGGAGGTACATTTTCTCCCTGCTTGTCATCCACCTTCTGTTCCGTCCGTGCGGGTTCTTTTTTCCCCGCCTTGTCTTTATCCGCTCCTTTGGCGAAGACTAGAAAATAGAGGGCGATGGCGAATGCTACGATGAGTGTGACCAGTGCGATGAGTAGGTATCGGGATAGACTGCCCTTCCGGTTGGTTGTTTGTGGAATTTGAACCGGTTTCCCGTCTTTTCCCCCTCCCTCTTCTTCCTCTTCTGTTTCATCGTGCACTTCAGCCATGATGGGGGTAGGGGCTGACGGAGCTTGAGCCGGTGCTGGTTTCCGTTCCTCCACAGGGTCGGTGACTTCCAGAATGTGTACGATGATGGCAGTGTGGTTGTCCCGGTTCTCGGAGGTGGCTTGAGTCAGCCGTTTCACTTTTTCTTCATCTGTGCCGGCGGCATCGGAAAAGTTGTAGCAGATTTGCGGGCTTTCCATGTTCTCCAGCATGCCATCGGAACAGAGGTAGAAATAATCGCCCGGACGGATGTCCGTACTGTGGTACATGTCGGCTTTGGGACGATGTTCCATATGGGGTTGCATGGCACGGGTGATGACGTTCTTCTGGCGCGAGTGCTTGGCTTCTTCCTCGGTCAGCTCACCGATGGCTATCAGGTCATTGACCAGCGAGTGGTCTTTGGTTTGGAAGAGGATGCGGGTGTCGGCTGCCGTTTTTCCAGGGCGGATGTGGTACACACGGCTATCGCCCATGTGGGCAATGGTGCATCCGTTTTTGTGGAGCTTTAAGAATGTCATGGTGGTGCCCATCTTCTTGGCGGCTTCCGTGTCTTTTTCATCTAAGGCGTCAAAAGCATCGGTAAGGGCTTTTCGGAACATTTCATCGGTGAAATTTCCTTCCGCGTTAAGTTGTGAGTTCTGAATAGACTGCCCCATGGCTTCGCATACGGTGGCACTGGCCACTTCGCCGGCATCGTGACCTCCCATTCCATCGCAAAGGATAAACGTGCGGTCTGTATCCTTGATACTGTTCGGAAGCGGGAATGTACAATCTTCCTGGTGGGGATTACCTTCGGCGTCTTTCCGTTGCCCGTATTCCCAAATCGTATATACTTTCAGTTTATATTTCATAATAATGCTGTTTTAAGTTGAATGATAATTTTAGCCCCCTCCCTTCGGGGGAGGGATGGGGAGGGGCTGCTAAATTCCTATTTATATATCCGTCCCTTCTTCATCGGGAATTTCGAAACGTGCTTCTACGTCGGGCAGGCGGATGATGTCACGATGGTTCAAGACGATGCAATCACCAAACTCCAGTTTGTTCTGTCCGATGAAAGTGGCGTTCACTTTTTCTTTGTACAGAGAGGCGCAATGTACGAAGCCTTTCCCCGGAATTTTTTTGATTTCAATCACCAGATGTTCCCGGCTCATACGTTTCGTCTCGCAAGGTATTTGACAAGTGGCTGATGAAGCCGACGCCTTGCGTCCGATGATGTTCTTTCCGGGTTTCAGTTGGAAAGAAAGATGTAAGGACGGGACGAGCAACTTACCCAGCGTATAGTTTGGTCCTCCATTGACTTGAGTTTCTTCCGAATAGGGTGTTTTTTCTTCGTCCGGATATTCGGTTTTCTCTTCCTTGCTTACGATTTTCTTGAAAGCGGAAAAAAGCGACTTGTTTTTGCAGATGGGACAAGTCACGGACTTGGATTCAATCCCCGGCTGGTTTTTCACCGAAAGGACACTGCCGCAAATCGGGCATCCTATTTTTAAAATTTCATTCATATGCTTTTGTTTTTAAGTGAGTGTACAACGTTAAATGATAATTTATCGGGCTGTTTGGATGGCACACTGATGGTAATTCAATTCTCCTCCTTCCAGGAGGAGGGGAGTTGATTACATTAATTCTTTATTAAATCCAAATCTGTGGTCATCTTGTTTAATCTGTGTCATCTGTGTGCCAGTTAAATTCCCATTTATTATAATATATTATTTACCAAACCATTACAGGCATGTGGTCGGAGAACTTTCCCCACATTACCGGATGCTGTTCGTCTCCGGATAATTTCACCACGCCCGCATGTACATAATTAAAAAGTTCTTTGGCCGTTATGATGCGGTCTCTGTTGGTGTCTGCTCCTCCCCGCAGTCCCCGCTGAAGGTAGGTAGTAAAGAAACCGTTCTCCATGTCGCGCCGTTCAATGGATACTTCGTCGCTTCGGGATGAAAGGAACAGCATGACATTGGCTTTTTGGGCTGCCGCAATGGCATTGCCGGAATTTTTTCCAGGAGTCCGGATTTTTCCGGCATAGCAGGCGTCCGCAAATATCATCTTGTTCTTGCATTTGCTTTTCGCCATGGCTTTACGCACCTTGTCGTAACTCAACAGTTTGTCGTAGGCGGAAAAGCCTCCGGGGTAGCCATGTCCGCTGAAGAAAAATACCACAATGTCGTTGGTGCCGGCTTTCTTGAAAGTTTCTTGCAACGCTTTCAGGATGTTGGCGGCAGTGGCCTGTTGGTTGAGCAGTTGCTTGTATATGGCATTGCTGTTCTTGCTGTATAGCCAGGATATGGTCTTGGCATCATTGACCGGCAACTTCAAATCTTGTTTGGTTCCCGGATAGTCTGATATGCCTACCGAGACCAGATACACCTTGGCCGAAGCCATGGAGCAAAGCCCCAGTAGGAACAGGGTGAGCGTAAAGACGATTTTAGCCTTCATATACATTGTTGTCGTTATAGTTTATGTAATCGGGTTCGTCAGTCGAGGCATACAGGTTGGCGTTAGGGTCGGGGCCGGTGAAACCGCCTAAGTCGTCGACAGTCAGGTTCTGGTCGGTGATGTCGATAATCTCATCGTCGGTGATTTCTCCGTCAGAGTTCGTGTCCGTGGCCATGAAGTCGAAAACCTGGTCTTCGTCTACGTCAATGAGAACAACGTCTTGTCCTTCCACCGATACCACACCGATGTTTGCTTCGTAATCGTCGTCATGAACCACGCCCAGTACTTCCACTTCGTCGTCCTGTCCGCCCCCCATGGACTCGTCCGTGGCATAAGCCTGTACTTCATCTTCCGGTTGGGTATGGCTTGTGTACTGTGCCTGCCCGGTTTCTACGGTTCCCGTTATTTCGGAAGAGTCATCAGCGGATGCTGAATTGGCGGTCCATGCGAAATGCTCATTGTAATCCCCTTGTTCTTCAGCGGTCATGTTGTCCCACTCTTCTGCCGTGTAGGTGTTGTACAGATTGCCGTGCCACTCGAATACGCCACCCGGTCCTACTTCCGCCCGTGCGGCGGCAAAAGCTTGTGAGAATGACATGTCATCATCTACACAGGTAGCCATTGAGATGTTTTCGTCTACGATGGGAGTAGGTTCCGGTTCGGGAGTAGGAGAGGGTGGAGTCGTGTGTGGCGCGACAGCTTCATCAGGATTTGCAGCGCCGGTAAAGAGTGTGGAAGCAGCCCCGAACAGGATGCCTACACCACCGCTTACCGCAACCTTCTTCCACATACCTCCTTTGGTCTTAGTTTGGGGTGTCTCCTTCTCCTTTGTCTGAGTCTCTTTCTGTTTGTCGGAGGACATCGTTTCGTCAAACTGGGTTTTTTCGTTGCTGTCGTAAACTGTATCTTCGGTATTCATAATGCTAAGTATTAAGAGTTAGATGATGATTTAATGTGCCAATAGGCCAATGTACTGATAATGTCGAGTTAGCGCCAATATGTATTCATGCAGCTGGACATTGATAAATAGGTCCATTAGCACATTGACATATTTTTATATTATTTCTTCTCCGGCCGGTTGCCTTGCGACTGGCGCAAGCGGTTGTATTGCTGGATGAACTGTGCGGGAAGTTTGTTAGGAGTCAGTTCGGCTATTTCCAGTTCAATTTCCACCAACTGGGAGCGCAGTTCCAAACAAATGGAGTCTTGGACCAAATTCATTTTTTCCATGCTCTCTAAGGATACGCCTTCGATTGACTGATTTCTTTTGCGATCCTCTATTTCAATCTTTCTCTGAATGTCTGCTTGGCGGTTCTTTAGTTCGTTGAGACGAAGAGCTGTCAACGTGGAGTCCGCCTTGGAGACGTTTTGCGCAGAGGTTGTGCTGGGCATTACAAAGCTTGCCGCAGCTATAACCAAAAGTGTAATAAGGCTGCTCTTAATCATAATCGTTGAAATTTTTGAGTCCTTTAATGTTTTTAGCTTGAGGCAGCGAGGCGGCTTCTACCATGTAAGGAATGCTGCCGGTTTGCGCTGATTCGGTATATTCACCCGGAGTGACGACCAACTGTTTGGCATATTCTTTCTTTGCGTCTTTGGGCACGTTTATTTTGACAGAAGGATTTGCCACTTGCAGCAGGAAGCAGGCTTGTCCGTTGTTGTAGGCAGTGGTCAAGGGAGTTTCTCCTCTGAATACAATTTCTTCCAAATCAGACATGCGGGAGGTTTCTCTGAAAGATAGAACCTGAAGGGAAGCCGGTATGTCTATGAGTGTTATGTCCGGACAGTCTATCAAAGCCCCTTGTGTAATGTCCGTTGTGCCTTCTTTTATCTTCAGCGTTCCTTTGTAGGAGCGGGGTACACCATATAATATAGTATAGTCTTTATTGTAGAGCGCTCCTTTGTAAGCGGAAAACTTGGCGTTGTTTGCATCCACATTCACTTCGCGAAGACTTGCGATGGATTTGAGGTTCATCACTTTCTCTACTTTAGCGGGGATGTTGACGATATGCAGAGAGTCACTCCAACGGTAGGGAGCCAGATTCAGTGTTTCCCAGTCGCTTCCGAACGAAAGGTCTTTTAAGGCCGAACATTTGAAGAAAGTGCCTTGTCCCATCTTCACGTCTCCACTGGGGAATATCACCTTGCTGAGTGCGGTACATCCTTCGAAAGCGAAGTCACCGATTTCCTTGACCGATGAAGGCAGTATCACGCCGGTCAGTTCCGTCGCTCCGCTAAACGCTTTCGGTCCGATTTTGGTAACGCTATATACCACTTTCCCGTGTTTTACTTTTGCCGGTATTTCCAGTATGCCTTCCGTTTCAGGAATACGTACGTCGGCTATGCTTCCTTTGTAAGTCACTTCGGCTGTCTGACGGGCTTTGCTGGTGATGTTGAAGTATATCTTTTGGCCGTCAATCGTAGCCGTGAAGTCGTGGGCTGTTGCAATTAGGGTACTGACCCCTATGCACGCCATACTTATTAATAGTCTGATCTTTTTCATAATCGTTTCGCTTAATTAAATCATGCCTCGCCTGTATTTGCTCCGTTCAGATAGTCGGGACCTTCGTCGCCCATGGCTAAGTAGTTGTTCTGGTTCATGTCGGCCTCTTGTTGGAACGGTTGCATGGCAATGTTCTCCTGGGAAATGTCGGCGATTTCTTCCGATTCTATCTGTCCGTTTTGATTGAGGTCAGTAGCGATAAGGTCCGCAGTCCCGTTTCTGTCGGCGTCAATGACGAAAACTTCCTGGCCTTCCACATTCAGCACCGCCATATCCATCTGGCTGCCGTCATCCATGGTAAGGGTTTCGTAGCTGACCACATTGCCCGATGGTTCCGGATCGGGATTCTCGTTCGTCGTCACCATTGCAAAATTCTCTTGGGAAACATCGACTAATTCTTCTTCATCAATGTGGCCGTTTGCGTTCAAATCCATGGCTATTGCGTCCACAATGCCGTCTCGGTTGAAGTCTACTAAGATGGCTTCTTGTCCATCCACGTTTACGATGGCTACGTCCATCAAACTTCCATCCTCACAGGTGACGGTCTCGCTATGGATTACTTCCAGCTCTGAGTCATCCTGCGGTTGTTGCGGGGTGTAGCCTGCGTTATGGCTGTTTGACGTATGATGGGACGGAGTGGATGGAATAGGGGTGGATGCCAGTTCGGAACTGAAGTTAGCACGTTCACCGGCTGACATCTGGCTCCATTCTTCCGCCGTAAAGGTGTTGTACAGGTTTCCGTGCCATTGGAATACGCCTCCCGAACCGACTTCGGCGCGTGCGGCTGCAAACGCTTGTGAGAAGGACATGTCATCGTCCACACAGGTTGCGACCGCAATGTCTTTGCTGGCCATATCCACGTCAGCTTGAATAGAATCACCGGAATCGGAATTCGTCGAAGCAGCCCAGTCAAAGTGTGAATCGAATTCAGCCCGTTCTTCGGCGGAGAGTTGGTTCCACTCTTCAGCCGTATAAGTATTGTACAGATTGCCGTGCCATTCGAAGGCGCCTCCCGGTCCTACTTCGGCGCGTGCTGCGGCAAAGGCTTGTGAGAAGGACATGTTGTCATCTACGCAAGTAGCTACGGGGATGTGCTCGTCCACTTGCGGGTGTTGCGGTTCGTCCTTGCCTTCTGCCGCACTGGTGAAGAAGGTGGCTGCCGAGCCGAACAATATGCCAGTTCCGGCTCCGATGGCTACTTCTTTCCAAATCCCGTTTCTCTTGGCTGTGTTCTCGGCTTTCACTCCTTGTCCGTTGTTCTGTGTTCCGTCAAGCGTTGTCGCTTCATGAGTGTCGTAAATGGTATCTTCGGTTTTCATGATTGTTCATTTTTGAGGGTAATACATGTTTTCGTTATTCTTTCAGGCCATATAGGCGTCTACATTGGCGTCATTGACGTAATCCGGAGTGTCGTGCGAAGCCAGGTACATGTCGTTATCCATACTTGTCGCTTCTTGTTGGAAAGGACTCATTGCAATGTTTTCGTTCGATACGTCAATCATTTCATTCTCTTCAATCTCCCCGTTCAGGTTGAGGTCGGAAGCCATTACGTCGGCTACGTTATCTCCATCCAAATCACCGATAATAACCGGTTGCCCGTCCACTGCAACTACGGCCAAGTTTGCCTGGCTGCCGTCCTCGTTGGTGACAGTCTCGTAACTGAGTACTTCCACTTGAGTATCTTCCGGAGTGGATGAAGGTTCCGGCTGGGCCGGTTCATGCTGGTTTTCTTGCTGATGAACGGGTTCGGCCACAAATTCATCATTTGCAGATGGCGTTGTGATGGTTTCCTGGTTCGTCACTTCTGCCGCATTAACTTCTTGTGCAATTACATTAGCTCCTACCACACCTACGGCTGCGCCTGCGACAGAGCTGGCTCCTGTCGCTACATTTTCCTTGATTTTACGCTCTTTCTTTTCCATAATATATTGTTTTTTAGTTTGTTATTCTGATGCAAAAGTAACTCCTGTCTCTGTCATTTCAAAATATTTCAAGCTATCTTGTATGTAATAGTAGGATTTGTACATGAAATGCTCATATAATACGATTAAACTATAAAATTGTATTAATAGTATCATTGCCGCAGATTGGCGTATCTCTATTTCATGTACGCCCATGCGGATTTACCTTTCCTCTTTACAAAAACAAACAACAATAATAGAGACAAATATACAGCAGTGATACTTTGTTCTACAATCCAATTATACATATCATCATTATTCTCGAATATTTCAAACCAATAGCCGACAAAGAGTACGAATGCTGGAAGTATGAGTCCCATTTTACGGTTTCTCCATATCAGATATAAGCTATATGTTATGACTAACAGTTCTCCGAAACCACGGCAATAATACTCTAAGTGTACATTGCTGAAAACACAGGGCAAGGCTATCAGCAACATAACCGTAGATAGAATAAGTGCACATTGTACGATTGGGTGCAAGTCTCTAAGTCGCAAGAAAGATTTGGAAACCACAGTGCCAATTTTAAAATTGGAGCACAGGATAAAGAGCCAATAATAGAGTATAATAAACACGTATGTCTGGAAGTCGTTTCCATTACCTACGATATTCTGAATAAAAGCGACAATAAGCAGAAGGAAAATTGGTAAGATTTTATAGGCAGGTTTACCCATTATCATTCTCACAGCGAAGAATAACGTTAGCAACATACATGCTGAAGTTATTAAACTTGAAATGCCCCATTTTGAAATTTCTGAAAAAGCGATTCCTAAAGAGAAAAGCGAAATGCCTATGAACAATAAATTTATTGTCAGACCAACGGATTTATTATTGTTGTCCTTAATCAACCCTATTTTATTCAATGTTGCAGTATAGTTTTCCTGTTTTGTCCTTTTTAAATTTGAAGGCAGGCTGTAGGCGAGTAGTGAGAATAAAGCTGGGACTGTTGAAACGATAGAATTTCCAAAGAAATCATTGGCTGCTCTATCGTAGTTTAAGTTATTGGTAATTGTATATAATAAAACAAAGATTAAAGGTGAGCAGGTTATCCATAATATATTTTTGCTTAGTCCAATATCGTTCAATCGGCGAAAAGCGGTGGCAAGAATTGGCAACAAAGCCCATATACAACCCAAGAAAACGCATAGAAACTCACTTTGGTTATAATTCGTAGAAGAAATTCCGACAAATAGAAGAACATCTAATATAAAACCGATTATCCAAATGGGGATGGATATGAAAAAGGCTGTCCAAAATTCGGCACGAGTCGCGTTCCCTTTAAAATTCAGAAGATTGGTGAACTGTAAGGCTATGCATGTTTTCAGACTTTGCACTTCCTTAGGCTTTTGTACATCAACAGGAACAACATCGTTGAAAGATGTTTGTTCGTCATTCGTGGTGTTATCCTGTACTGTATTGGCATGAAGCTCTTCTAAAAATTGGCGAACAGACTGTATGCGATGTTTGCAGATAGGCGCCATTGCGCTTTCTATCGCATGGATGCTTGCCGCATGTACGTTTTCCTTTTCCAAGGCTGTGGCAGGGAATCCTTCGTTGAGAATAGCGGTTGCTTCCGGAGGTCGTTTGCCAGTCAGCATTTTGAACAGTGTGGCACCCAATGCATACACGTCAAGTGTGGCGGGGAATGTGCCGTATTTCTTGAAATGTGCTTGTTCTATAGGGGCATAGCCAGGAGTGCCAAGACCGATGGTGGTACTTGACTCCGGTTCGCCGTTGTCGGTAAACTGTTTGGAAAGCCCGAAATCTATTAAGCAATAGTGTCCGTTCGCCCGGCACATTACATTTTTAGGCTTCACATCCAGATGCAGCATTTTATGGTCGTGCATGTAAGAAAGTGCTTCGCCTATTTCACGGGTGATTCCGATGGCCTTTTCTTCGGATATTTTCCCATGCTGTGCGATGTAATTGTCTAAATTGTTGCCTTCTACATACTCCATCACGTAATAGGAGGTTTGATTCTCATCAAATACATCGTATACTTTCACTATATTAGGATGTGAAAGTTTTGCCAGATTTTCGGCTTCCTTTCGGAATTTCCGCTTGTAGTTGGCGCAAATGCTGCCCGATGTGCCGTCTACTGAACTACCATTGGCATTACGGTTGTTGATGTCGGCCATGAAAAATTCTTTGATGGCAACTTGGGCTTCCACTTCTATCTCGCCTAATGCACCTTGGCTTTTAAATTTAGAAGTGGCTAAATAGGTAATGCCAAATGATCCTTGACCAAGCACCTTTTTGATTTTGTATTTCCCTCCTTGTAGGAGCGTGTCATTCGGTAAATGCATAAAACTATTCCTCCGTCCATTGACATTTGCAATACGGACAATTTTTGTTTTGCCTTAAGATGTTGTAGGGTTGGTTGCCTAAGAAGTGGTGGCATTTCGGGTTGGGGCATACGTACCGGTCCTGGAACTTCTCGTTCAGTTGCTCCGTCTCTTCAATGGATTTGTCCGTGAAGCGTTTGTAAAAGCCTATAAGCATCACAACGAGCGCTATTCCGGTAAATACCAGTGCGAAAGAACGTATTTCGGGAGCTACACCTGCTATAAGACCACCCAGCATGGAGAAAGCGATGGGAATGCTTGCCAAAAGCCCGATGTTTTTTTGGCGGATTTTTATCTGTTTCAGGCTACCGCTGTAGTCATCCCATACATTCTTTAAATGTTTAATAGAGTATGGTCCGCTTCCGGTTCCAATGTTTTCACCAACACCACCTCCGCCGACGGTTAGGATCTTCTGGGCAGCGTTTATTATTTCCGTTACATTAATGCCAAATCGGTCCTTGCCCAAAGTAATGGCACTGGCCGTATCAATGCGTTTCGACATAATCTCCGCTCCATTCACAAACGTCACATTCTGCGCTTTCAGATTGGTCAGAGTCATGTTGCCAACTTGGTCCACTTCAATTTGACAATGCGCGACACCTTCTGCCGGCTTGCATCGGCTCACGCTGTTGGGTACTGAACTTATTTGCCCTAACGTAGCGATTTTAGGCATTCCTTTTATGGCTATCAATAACCGGCCTTGTCCCGGTTCTTTCCCGATGAGGATGGTCTTTCCTTTTAATGCGTCTGTCATATGGTGTAGTTTTTATTAGAAGCTGTTTTGAATTTCTCCAAAAAGTTTTTCTTGGCTTGATGTATCCGTTTTCGTGTGTGCTTTGGGCGATTTTTTGGTCCTTTTCGCTCCTGTTCTTCGTCAGATAGCCCGCTATCTTCCTCATCACAGAAGCGAAAATGCCTCAAAAACTCATCCCAAATCATCGCACGATAAATTCAAAACAGCTTCTTAGTTCTCGGTATGTTTTTGGGATGCGGATTTTTTCCCAGTGATGGATGTCACATATAAGTCCTTCAGTTTCTTTAAGGCTTCTTTCGAAATAGGCAGTTGGTAGGCGAATACTTCCCCGTCACTTAACGTCAACTTTTGGCGCAGCACTTCAATGTGGTACACGTAGTTGAGGTTGATAATAAACCGTTTGCCGATGCGCGCGAAGATGGATGCCTCTTCTTTCAGACTTTCGCTCAGCATAGTTCGCATCTGTGAAAGGTTCATTAAGACAACGCCTTTCAGCTTGTTGCAGAGGACGAAATTCGTGTAATTGCCGTCTGCCTCAAAATAGACTATTTTCGAAATGTCTACTTTGTAAAACTCATCCCTTGAATTGAGATACAGGTATTTTTTCATTCAATTTTATTATTTCGTAAAACAAAGGTATGGCGTCTTCATTATCCGTTTAATGAAATCGTCCAAGCAAAGATAAAGAAAATTTTTGTGAAAATTCGCTTCATAGCGGCTAAAAAAATGCCTTTTGAACTACAGTTTTTCGCTGCGTCACATATTTTTTAATGTTGTTTTTGGGTTAGAAAGCCTATATTGTGTCTATTTGTTCCTATTCGTGTACTAAGTGGATTTTTAGCAATTGTGATTGTTGGATAAATTGACGCATTCCGTTTTCTTTCTGAAAGCTTCTTCCTGTGAACGGTTTTCCCGTCAGTCGCAAGCGCATTGAATACCCTCTCCAATCATTGCATGACCCTTCTCAAAAGATAGTTAGTTTTGGCTCAAAAGACAGTTAGTTTTGGCTCAAAAGACAGTTAGTTTTGGTTGAGAAGGTCGTATGATTTGATGCAAAAGAGTGTATGCTTTTTAATTTGCAAAGTCGGAGTCCGGTATCCCGCATGTGCTTTCGGTCACTTCATATTGTCACTATTTTTCATATTTTTGTAGGGCGCGGTTTAAGGGCCGAGACGTCATTTTAGTGTCATTTTCCTATATGACGCCTCCCCCGTGAGCCGTTTTCCGGCTTTTTACGTTTATATTTCTGTTTTTCAATAATTTAATTGGATTTTAAGGCGTTTGTCAATCAACGGTCTGTTTCCGGTCCAGCCTGATCAGTCCGCGCTTCCCCGTCGTATTTGGTGTAAAGCAATTTCTTAGCCGGCTGGTCGGATTAAGTCCATTTATGATCCGGTGGTTTGCAATTTACGGTTTTTGTTATGAATTGGACGGATGGCTGCGGATGTGTCTTTCTGTAAAGACGCATCCGGCCACCTTGCCAAATCTCATATATTTTTGAAGATTTGGCAATTTATATGGGTTTTTGAATTAAAAACCTGCTTTACTACTATAATATGTTTGGTTTTTGCCGTCAAAAAAGTATTTTCTTCAGCACATTTTCTATAAATATAGATTTGATTTTTATAAATATAACCCGTTGGCGGAATTAAATTAGCGCATATTTAACTTTGCCAATGGGTTTGTTGT
>ENA-OXEE01000392-OXEE01000392.1-human-gut-metagenome-genome-assembly--contig:-NODE-392-length-23169-cov-22.8283_pt1 | contig 23169 bp, 27 predicted proteins | sample MGYA00249824_ERZ652242 | MGnify/ENA primary metagenome ERZ652242 (study PRJEB26925, sample SAMN05826943) | human gut metagenome | biome: ENVO:2100002; feature: ENVO:00000062; material: ENVO:00002003... | reverse complement strand
CTATAAACTATTCATTATTAATTATTCACTATTTACTTTATTCATTTTGCTTGCGTATATCCTTCGTTGCGCAAGATTTCTACGAGGCGTTGTTTGAAGTCGCCTTGTATCAGGATTTCGCCCTCTTTTACCGAACCGCCCGTGCCACATTTCGTTTTGAGCAGTTTGCCTAATTCTTTCAGGTCATCTTCTGTGCCGATAAATCCTTTTATGACAGTTACGGTTTTTCCTCCTCTTCCTTTTTTCTCAATATTTACCCGCAGGGGTTGCTTGTTCTTGTCGAGGGTTTCAGCTTCATCTTCTCCTTCTTGCTCGTAGCGGAAGTCGGGATTTGTGGAATATACGATATTCAGTCTGTCTTTCCAGTCGTTCTTCTTCATATCTGTTCTTCTTTTATGTGTGGCGTCTTTACGTTTGTTATTATAGAATGTGTCCAAAGTTACGCACATTTTTCTGCATTCGTGCATAAATTTCAAATAAATGGCGTATTTTTGCGGAAACTGAACGAAAACAGAAGCCATGACACTACAATCAGCTAAAAATACGGATAGGATACCTGAACCTACCTTGCGCAGGCTTCCGTGGTATCTTTCGTGTGCTAAATTGATGAGGGAGAAAGGCGAAAAGTTCGTTTCTTCCACACAGATTTCGAGGCAAATCAATATTGACGCATCACAGATAGCGAAGGATTTGTCGTATGTGGATATTGCCGGACGCACCCGTGTAGGGTATGAAATAGAGCGTTTGGTGCAGGTGCTCGAAGATTTTTTGGGTTTTACCAACCTGCATTGTGCTTACTTGTTCGGCGTAGGAAGTTTGGGAGGTGCCTTGTTGCGCGATTCGGGTTTGGCACATTTTGGATTGAAGATTGTAGGGGCTTTTGATATTAAGCCTCAGTTGGTCGGAACTAACATCAATGGTATTCCGATTTATCATTCCGATGAGTTCGAAGCCCGTATGCAGGCAGACCGGGTAAATATTGGGGTACTGACTGTACCTATCTCTATTGCTCAGGAAATAACCGATAAAATGGTGGCGGGAGGCATCAAAGCGGTATGGAACTTTACGCCTTTCCGTATTCGGGTTCCAGAATGTATTGTCGTGCAGAACACTTCGCTTTATGCTCATTTGGCGGTGATGTTCAATCGGTTAAATGAAATAAATGATTAATGTTAAACGCAGAGACGCAAAAACGCAAAGTCTTCATTTTAGAGAAAGCAGAGTACAGAGAGAAAGGTTATTTTGCGCACTTTGCCTTCTCAAGAAAGAAAAATCTCTGCGCTTTTGCGTCTTTGCGTTTATAAACAAATACATAACATGAAAATAATAGCAGTAGGAATGAATTATCCCTTGCATTGCAAGGAGTTGCATGCGGAGGAACCTTTGCCCGAAGAACCGGTTATCTTTATGAAGCCTGATTCGGCACTTCTAAAAGATAGCAAGCCTTTCTTTATCCCCGATTTTTGCCAGCAAGTGGATTATGAAACCGAATTGGTGGTACGCATCTGCCGGTTGGGGAAAAACATCTCTGAGCGTTTCGCACACCGGTATTACGATGCCGTGACGGTGGGAATTGATTTTACGGCACGCGACCTGCAACGCCGTTTCCGTTCCGAAGGCAAGCCGTGGGAGTTGTGTAAAGGTTTCGATAATTCGGCGGCTATCGGCGACTGGATACCCGTAGGGCAATTTGCGAACATCCAGAACATTCGTTTCCATTTGGATATTGACGGGCAGAAGGTACAAGAAGGGAATACGTGCGACATGATTTTTCCTGTAGACCGGATTATTGCCTACGTAAGCCAATTTTGCACATTGAAGATAGGCGACCTTTTGTATACAGGCACTCCCGTAGGTGTGGGTCCCGTGGCAATTGGCAATCATCTGGAAGGATATGTGGAAGATAGAAAAGTACTTGATTTTAATATACGATGAAGATACGTACAGGATTCGGATTTGATGTCCACCGCTTGGTGGAGGGCCGCGACCTTTGGTTGGGCGGAATAAAGATAGAGCATACGATGGGGCTGTTGGGGCATTCGGATGCCGATGTGCTGATTCATGCCATTTGCGATGCGCTGTTGGGGGCTGCCAATATGCGTGATATCGGTTATCATTTTCCCGATACGGCAGGCGAGTTTGAAAACATCGACAGCAAGATTTTGCTGAAGAAAACCGTAGCCCTTATTGCTACGAAAGGCTATACGATAGGGAATATTGATGCTACGGTATGTGCCGAGCGTCCGAAGCTGAAGAATCATATCCCACAAATGCAACAGGTTTTGGCAGAAGTGATGGGCATTGATGCGGATGATGTGTCTATCAAAGCCACTACGACTGAGAAGTTAGGATTTACGGGACGTGAGGAAGGAATTTCGGCATACGCTGTGGCGCTGATTTCAAAATGAGAATATGCCTTTAAAAACGTATTAGGGTTCATCGGCTGATGAACCCTAATGTGTTGATTGATGAAGCCTGCTTCGTAAGCTGATGAAGCTAGGTCCGTTTTTAACGTCTTGGAATATCTACCGATTCTTCGGCTTTCCCGTTCAGCCAACGTGAGAAGAAATCTACCATACGCCAGTAGAAATATTCATCCATATCACCGAATCCGTGGCGTTGTCCGGGAAGAATTAGCATATCGAAACGCTTGTTAGCACGAATCAAGGCATCTACCACCCGGATAGTGTTTGCCGGATGTACATTGTTGTCGATATCGCCATGTACCAGCATCAGGTGTCCTTTCAGTTGCTTGGCTATTTCGGGATTCGTTGCTATCTTATAAACGAATGTGGTGTCACCTTTTTCGCTTACTTCTTCTTTTACGCCATGATGTGTCTCACTCCACCAACGGTTGTAAATGCGGTTGTCATGATTTCCGGCACACGATACGGCTGCTTTGTAAAAGTCGGGATATTGAAGGATAGCCGCCGTAGACATGAATCCGCCTCCGGAATGTCCGTGGATACCTACTCGGTCGATATCGATGTAATTATATCGTGCAGCCAATTGTTCTACCGCTGCCTTATGGTCGGCGAGGGGATAGTCGCGCATATTGCCGTATCCATAATTGTGATACCATTTGGAACGGCTGGGATGTCCTCCGCGTTGTCCTACCGAAATCACGATAAATCCAGCCTGAGCCAGACGGTCGGTACGTACACTCATACGGGTGAACGGATAATAAACCGCTTCCACTTGCGGACCGGGATAAACGTAGTCGACAATCGGATAAACCTTGGTCGAATCGAAATTGTAAGGCTTGTACATCACGCCGTAGAGATCGGTTACGCCGTCTGCGGCTTTTACCGTAAAGAGTTCGGGGAATTGATAACCAGCGGCAAAGAGTTGGGAAAAATCACTTTCCTGCAAATCCATAACCTTATTTCCATTGCGGTCTATCAAGACAGCATTGGGTACGGTGTTTACCCGCGAATAATTGTCTACGATGAAACGGGCGTCATCGTCTATATCTATTTCGTGGAAATATTCGCCTTGAGTCAAGAGTTTCAATCCGCTTCCGTCGGCATTCACCTTATACAGGTGTTCGTAATAAGGATTTTCACCTTCTTCACGTCCGTTAGCGGTGAAATAGATAGTGCGGGTAGCCGGGTCAACTTTTACAACTCGTTCTACGTGCCACGGTCCCTTGGTGATGCGGTTCTTCAGGTTTCCTTGGTCATCGTATAAATAAAGGTGTGCCCATCCGTCGCGTTCGCTCCATTGGATAAACTCTTTTCCGCCGTTGAATATCTGAATGGGGCGGGTTTCCTGATACGTATTCATCCGTTCTTTCACGATAGGGACGATTGAATCTTCGCCGATAGTATATGTGCAGACATCAATGCGGTGCAGGTCTCGGCTGCTGCGGGTGAGGAAGAAACGGTTGTTATCACCTTGCCAAACATCCGAACGGAATTCGGCATCGCGTTCTTTCATCTGATACGGACGGCTTTCTATCATCAATGTCTGATTTTTCCATGCCGCCGTACGGATTTCTTTCCGTGTGTTGTCGGTCATGTTGAAGATATACAGATGATCTTCGGGCGCATCCATTTCGCCCGGCATCTGATAACGGTAAGTCTCTAATGTAGGACGGGGAGAAGCCAGCGAATTGATGACCCACAAATCTTTCACTTTCCGTTCGTCGGTAACTACCGTAACAAAATGTTTGGAGTCGGGCGACCAGTATCCCCATACGCCACGGCGTTTCCCATTGCAAAGAGTGTCGGTATTCAGTATGCTATACGGAATGCCGTAACCGAAATGTTCGCTTCCGTCTTTTGTCAACTGGATTTCTACAATCGTACTGTCTTTCTCGTCCTTTTGCGCCTTGCGGTAATCGGCGATGCTCATGCGGTAGAGGTTGCAATCTTTAGCGTAAACCACCGTTTGCCCGTCGGGAGAAACCGATGCCCAATCCAATTGTTTCGGCTCTTTGGCTTCTTCAGTCAGCCGGGTCAGTTTGCGTGTCGGGTAATCGTATGAGAAATAGAACACTTCTTTTTCAGGCTTGTCCGCTTTCTTCTTATCGTCTTTCTTCGGCTTCTTATCTTGCGAAGAGGTTACTTCGAAGGTAAAGGTACGTCCGTCTTCCTTTACTTTCAGATTTTGGATAGGTAAATGGCGTGCTTCGAACGGGTCGTGCACGATTTCGGTTAGTTGGGATGCTAATTCGTCACGGTCGAAAAGCGGAGTCTTCCGGCGTGCGTCGGGGTCGACCACATACCAAGAAGTGCCTTCGCTGGTTTTGTATTCGAACCAAAAATCATTTCCCGTGGGGAACCAATGCGGGTCGACTGTAGTAGAGAACAGCATCGTGTTCAGCTTCTCCCGTGTAAATTTCTCTGCCTGAAGATATTCGGGCAGACGCTCTTGGGCAAGCGCGGGCATAGTCTGAAGGGCAAGCCCTAAGAACAAAAGAGATAACATGCGTATTTTCATAAACTCTGCTTGTTAATGAATAGATATTTGTTTATTTTCAAGCTCCAAAGATACACAAAAAGCAAGTAATTGAGTAAAAAAGGTAAATATAATATTTATTGGGCAAGCAGCTTACGGCGATAATTCATAGATAATTCATATTGGCGTTTTAAGTCTTGAGATAAGAAAGAACTTTCTATTAATTCTTTTGTCAATGGATATTCACCTGCAAAACGGTTTAGCTCTCGTTCGATTAATTTCTCAGGGAGATTTATGCGCTTACCGAATTCTTCGAAATCTTTGCGCTGGACAGAATGGATATCACTAAACGACATGCCTTCTTTAAATAATCCTTTATCGAGTGCAAAAATCCTTGGTAGTGTCAAATGCAAAGAGGTATTTATTAAGTCATAACCAGGAGCTAAACGATATTCGTTTCCTATATTAATTAAAGAAAAATTTTTCAGATGCGCATCGTCATTCAGTGTGATAAAATTAAACACGATTAATCTAAAGAAATTAAGTAAGCTAACAGGAGCCGCTTTTACGTGCTTATGTATCACTTCTGCACATTCTTCGTAGCTTCCGTTACAATATTTGAAATCGCTTCCTCCATTTGTCCGCGTATATCCAAGCAAAGAAGCAAAATCTTCTTGTTGATATTTCCCGCCATCTGAACGCACATCAAACCGTCGGGTTATATAAGCAGCCTCATCATTTTTGAAAAAACACAAACCATTTGGGGCTGTTTCAAGTCGATACACTTGAGCGGCAATCTGCATGGTCAAATGCTCATTGGCTGCACAGAAATCCTTATGGAAAAGATGATAAGCATTCGGGCGAGGCTTTAAAATATAAGTACCTTGTTCATTCGCACGGGCATAATAGAGACGCAAGTCTTCTCCTATCAGCATAGAAAACTTGGGTTGAACACCCGATAAAGAAATACGACCAATGTTTTGAAGAGCCTCCTTTGCTTCAATTTGTTCCGCAGACGGGCTTGGGAAAGGAAGAAAAGGTGAAACTTTCTTTCCATCAAACAACATTTTGAGTGCTATCGGAGAATATGAATCAAATCCTTGTGCTAAGGTCGAAGGGCATACATTTAACTTTATCATGACTTAAAAGGCTTAACGGTTACAGCTCCAATGGTATCGAAACGAGCGGTAGCTAATAGGATGCCGAAATCATCTTCCGGGTTTATATGTAACAGATGAGATTGTATTTCCCGATTTTCTCCTTCCGAGAGCATATTAAAAAAGAACGGGAAAAGATAAGTAGAGTAATAAGTTTTCTTATCCAAAGGCATTGCCAAACAAACCGGAGGATTTGACTCCTTCTGCAAATAAGATTCGTCATATTCGAATACATACGTCTTACTATCAGTTTCGGTTAATATTCCAGCCTTGATTCCATGTATATAAACTTCACATTGTCTCATATCCTTGTAATTAATCCTTTAATCTGATATCAATTTGTAAACCTAATGTATCGAGAATAGCAAGCAAAGTTTCCAATTTGGGATTCCCTTCTCCACGCTCAATGGCAACTAGTGTATTGATTCCTACACCAGCCAATTCAGATAGCTCAAGCTGTTTTACTTTCAAGCTTTGCCTCCGTTGCTTGATTATCGTTCCTATTTCTTTGGTATTCACAATGTAATGTGATTTTTCAGCAAAGATAATTTTAAATAAACAAGTATACAACAAAAATCACAATTTAATGTGATTTTTGTTGTGCTCTAATTATATTTTGATTTTTTCTTTTCGGAATACGAAATAAAGCCCCAGCAGGATGAAAGGAATGCTCAACACCTGCCCCATGTCGATAGGCATAGCGTTCTCGAACTCTACTTGACGTTCTTTGAGAAACTCGATGAAGAAACGGAAAGTGAATATCAAGGCGATGCAAAGCCCGAAATAGAAACCTTTGCGGGCAGTGTCTTTCCGCTTCCAGTATATCCAGACCATGATGCCGAAGAACAGGAAATAGGCAAGTGCTTCGTAAAGCTGAGCCGGATGCCGGGGCTGGAGGTCGACTTGCTCGAAGACAAATGCCCAAGGCAATGTGGTCGGCATACCAATGATTTCGGAATTCATCAGGTTGGCAAGGCGTATGAAACCAGCCGCTACCGGTGCGGCAATGCCTAACATGTCAAGCACATCCAAGTAATGTATCTTGGTTTTCCTGCAAAAAAGATAAAGGGCGATAATCAAACCCAATGTCCCTCCGTGGCTGGCAAGTCCGGCATACCCTGTAAATATCCACTCTCCATTCGGAAGAAAACGGACAGGGAGTACAATCTCTAACGGATGCGCCAAGAAATAAGACGGGTCGTAGAACAGGCAATGCCCCAACCGGGCACCCACAAATACGCCTACCATGCAATAGACAAATAATGACTGGTAAGTGTCTATCGGCAATTTCTTCACTTGATAGAGTTTATATACCACTTGGCAAGCCGCCAAAATGGCAATCATCCAAAAGATGCTATACCACCGAAGTCCGAAGTTGCCGATATGGAAGAGCACGGGGTCGGGATTCCAATGAATGTAAAGTAAGTTCATCGCTTTTTTATTTTAATAGAACACAGAGACACGGAGACACAGAGGAATACATTTTCCTCTTTTATCTAAAGAATAAACTCTGTGTCTCCGTGTCTCTGTGTTCGAATTTAAAGTAAAAATCTCACAACATCGTTAAAGTTCGCCCAAATAAGCAAGGCTAAGAGCAGGAACATACCTACCATTTGCGCATATTCCATAAACTTGTCGCTGGGCTTACGTCGGGCTATGATTTCATAGAGCAAGAACAATACATGGCCTCCGTCTAATGCCGGGATAGGCAAAATGTTCATAAAGGCAAGGATAATGGAGAGGAACGCTGTCATTTCCCAAAAACGTTGCCAATCCCATATTTTCGGGAAAATGCTTCCGATAGTGCCGAATCCTCCCAAACTCTTGGCTCCTTCGGCGGTAAAGACATACTTCATGTCGTTGGCATATCCTTTTAATGTGTTGATTCCCAACATTACACCTGCAGGAAAAGACTGGAAGAAGCCATACGATACATCGGTTACTTTATAATCAATTAAGCCTCCTATCGCATTTACTTTAAAGTTAGTATCTGTTTGTACATTGACCGTATCGCGCACTCCGGCACGTGAATAGACCAATGTAAATTCGCTTGAAGTCTTTTCCTGTAATTCAGCATTGAGTTGCAGATTGTTCATTTGGTATAAGAATTCGTTCCATGAATGAATTTCGGTACCGTTGAATGCCACAAGCGAGTCTCCTTTTTGGATGCCTGCTTGTGCGAATCCTCCTCCAGCAACGACCGAGTCAACTACGTTGGGTTGGAATACAGAGATGAACATTGGATTAGCTTGTGCCACGTCAAGTAAGCTTAATTCAGGCATCAGGATTTGTTTCTCTTGTCCGTTGCGGAGTACTGTCACTTCACGTGCTTCAACAATGTCGCGGATCATATCTCCATTGAAGCGGGTCAATTCTTTACCGTCGGCACTCAAAAGAATGTCCCCATCGCGGAAGCCTATTTCTTTTGCTTGGTCATTAAACTTCATGCCGTAGGTCATATCTTTCAGGGCAATGTACGAATCTCCCCATGTGAAGAGAATCATGGAGTAGATAAATAAGGCAAGGATGAAGTTCATCAACACTCCGCCTATCATTACCAAAAGCCGTTGTCCCGCAGGCTTGGAGCGGAATTCCCATGGCTGAGGCGGTTTTTTCATTTGTTCGGTATCCATTGATTCATCAATCATACCTGAAATTTTGCAATACCCTCCCAAGGGCAGCCAACCTACTCCATACTCCGTATCGCTATGCTTCGGCTTATACTTGAACAAAGCGAACCAAGGGTCGAAGAAAATATAAAACTTCTCTACCCGTATCTTGAAAAGGCGGGCAAAGAAAAAGTGTCCTCCTTCATGTACAATCACCAGTATCGAAAGACTGAGGATGAGCTGGAGCGCACGAATCAAAAAGGTTTCCATTCTATAACTGTTTGTTTTTAATTAATATTTATACTCTATTGTCATTCTGAACGTAGTGAAGAATCTCGGTGCATCTACGTGTATGTACACGAGATCCTTCACTGTGTTCAGGATGACATTAAAATCTATGTCAATTAGTACCTCGTATTTATCACTAATTCCGCGGCGATGCGGCGGGTCTCGGCATCGGTCGCTACATAATCTTCATATCTCGGACGTTGGATGAAAGATACCCGTCCCATGGTCTTCTCTATTACCTCACTCATGCCGAGGAAGGAAATCTTGTCTTCTAAGAATGCGGCTACGACCACTTCATTAGCTGCATTTACGATGCAAGGCATATTCCCGCCTTGATGCAAGGCTTCGTATGCCAAAGCCAAATTGCGGAAACGTTCCGTATCGGGCTTCTCGAAGGTCAGGGTATTGTATTTCGCAAAGTCCAACCGCTCTCCCGAAAGGGATACCCGCTTGGGATAAGAGAAGGCATATTGGATAGGAAGACGCATATCGGGCACACCCAATTGGGCTTTTACTGCTCCGTCTTCGAATTCCACCATGGAATGAATGACCGACTGGGGATGTACTACGACCTCGATTTGGTCGGGACGTACTCCGAAGAGCCATTTGGCTTCGATGACCTCGAATCCCTTATTCATCATCGAAGCCGAGTCAATGGTGATTTTCGCTCCCATGTGCCAGTTGGGGTGATGCAATGCCTGCGCCTTGGTCACCGTGCGGAGCTGGTCTATGGTGTAAGTGCGGAACGGACCTCCCGAAGCGGTAAGAATCACTTTCGATACGGGATTGTTCACCTCTAAGCATTGGAAAATAGCCGAATGTTCCGAGTCTACCGGAAGGATAGGAGCGTGATATTCTTGTGCCAAAGCATTGATAATCTCGCCAGCTACGACCATTGTTTCCTTATTGGCAAGGGCAATGGCTTTTCCTGCACGGATGGCATTCATCGTAGGAAGCAATCCCGCATAGCCCACCATGGCGGTCAATACAATATCAATCGGTTTTGACTCTACAATCTGAGCCAAAGCGTCTTTTCCCGCATATACCTTAATAGGCAGGTCGGAAAGGGCTTCTTTCAGTGCCGCATATTTATCTTCATTGGCTATAACTACGGCTTCGGGCATGAACTCGCGTGCCTGTCGGGCAAGTAAGTCCGCTTTATTATTTGCCGTAAGGGCATACACTTCGTACAGGTCGGGATGTTCTTTGATAACTTGCAAGGCTTGTGTCCCGATAGAGCCTGTAGAACCTAATATTGCTATTTGCCTTTTCATAAGCTTTTTTATTTTGAGTCTCACCACAGAGAGCACAGAGGCACACGGAGTTTTTTATTTTATTTCCTTTGTGGTACTCTGTGTCCTTTGTGGTGAAATTTATTTATCAACATATCTTTCATTCTTCATTTAGAATACCACATATTGCTCCGGATTGACCGGATTCCCTTTGTGCCACAACTCGAAATGGAGATGAGGCTTGTCGTCCTTATCTATCGCATCACCCACTAAGGCAATGCCTTCTCCTCCTTTTACTTTATCTCCTTCGCGCTTCATCAATGAATTGCAATGTTTATACACCGAGATGAAGTTTTGCGGATGTTGTATTTGGAGCACGTATCCCCAACCGGGAGTATATCCGGCGAAGATAACCGTACCTTCCAATACGGATAAAATGGTTTCATTCGGGCTTGCGGTCAGATCCACTCCAAAATGCCGGTTGTCCGGATTGAAGTTGGTAGACATTACGCCCCGCACCGGACGGTAGAAAATAAACCCTGCGGCATCTTCCGCTTCCGTTATGGCGGTCAGGTTATACCGTTCGCGGGCTTCGTATTGTTTGCGGAACTCATCTTCTATTTGAGAACGGGCAATCAGTTCTTCTTCCCTCAAATCAGTCAGGGAATCAATAGATTGTACCGTATCTGCCTTCACCTGTCCGCTCAATATATCGCGGATATTTATTACGTAACGGTTTTGCCGGTCGAGCGCGGCTTGCAGGGAATCGGCACGCAAGGCATTTGCCACCACTTGGGCACGCACTTCGCTATTCATATAACCGGGCAGGTAATTACGTAAGGGAGTGAACACGATGATGAGGGAAGCGATGAAGAAAATCACGGCGCAAAAGACCAGCAACACCGATAAGCCGTTCAGCTTGGAGACATGGATGCCTACCACTTCTTCCAACGTATTCTCGTTGACTATGCTCAACTTATACTTGAACCGGATGTTATGCCAAAACGCTTTACGTGCTTTCTTCATACCTTATTATATATATTAGGATTCAATCAATCCGTCGGGCACATCGACTTTCATCACCTTCTTTTTCCGGTCTAAGTCGATGATAAATTCTTCGTGGGCGGGCAATAAAAGCTCTTCTCCGTCTTTCTCAATAGAGAAAAGAACGTTTATCGTTGTATCGTCCACATCGGTTATCTCGCCTAAATAGCCATGATGCACATCTTCTACCCGGAAGCCGATAAAGAAATTCCATGAAGTCACATCTTCTTGTTTGTCCATGAATTTCTTAGGGAAATACACTTCTACATTAGTAAACTTCCGCGCTTGTTCGGCGGTGTCGATGTCCTCGAATTTCACCAATGCCACATTATCGGAACGGAAACGGTATTCCTCCATGAAGAAAGGCACTAAGATGCCGTCCATCAATAAGATAAGGTAATCGCAATCCACACGGTCGAATATATCATCGGTAAAGGTGAAAGACACTTCGCCTTTTACTCCGTGCGGCTTGTTGATGACACCGATTTTAAAAACTTCTTCCTTTCTTATCATACGCCTTATTCAATACGGGTGATACGTGCGCCTAATGCCGATAGGCGTTGTTCGATATATTGGTATCCGCGGTCTATCTGCTCGATGTTATGGATGCGGCTGATGCCTTCCGCATCGAGTGCGGCTATCAGCAGGGCGATTCCTGCACGGATATCGGGCGAGGTCATGTTTCCTCCACGCAGGCGGAAAGTACGGTCATGCCCGATAACTACCGCACGGTGCGGGTCGCAAAGAATGATTTGCGCGCCCATATCAATCAGCTTGTCCACAAAGAACAGGCGGCTTTCGAACATCTTCTGGTGAATCAGGACACTTCCTTTAGCTTGGGTGGCTACGACTAGCATCACGCTCAACAAGTCGGGGGTCAACCCTGGCCAAGGCGCATCGGTTATGGTCATAATCGAACCGTCAATGAACGACTCGATTTCGTAATGCTCTTGCTGGGGAATGAAAATATCGTCTCCGTGCTGTTCCAGACGGATGCCCAACCGGCGGAAACTATCGGGGATGATGCCTAAGTTCTGATAAGACACCTCCTTAATCGTGATTTCACTTCCCGTCATAGCCGCCATGCCGATGAAGCTTCCCACTTCAATCATGTCGGGCAACACACGGTGTGCGCATCCTTTCAGGCTTTTTACCCCCTCAATGGTCAGGAGATTCGAGGCGATGCCTTCGATATGCGCCCCCATGCTGTTCAGCATCCGGCAAAGTTGCTGGATGTAAGGCTCGCACGCGGCATTGTAAATGGTGGTCTTTCCTTCGGCAAGTACGGCGGTCATCAGAATATTTGCCGTACCCGTGACCGATGCCTCATCCAGTAGCATGTAAGTGCCTTTCAAATGCTCCGCAGAGATGCGGAATACCCCTTTCAGGCTATCGTATTGGAACGTAGCGCCTAATTTTTGGATGCCTAAGAAGTGCGTGTCCAGCCTGCGCCGCCCGATTTTGTCTCCTCCAGGCTTGGCTATCATAGCTTTCCCGAATCGGGCTACCAGCGGTCCGACCAGCATGACCGACCCGCGCAAGCGGGAGCATCGGGTCAGGAACTCATCGCTCTCTAAGTAATCGAAGTTAATGGCATCGGCACGGAAAGCATACGTGTCAACGTCTTTCTTTTCCACTTTCACTCCCATGTCGCGGAGCAGTTGGATAAGGTTATTCACATCCAAGATGTTCGGGATGTTGCTGATAATCACCTCTTCATCGGTCAGCAACGTGGCACAAATCACTTCCAGCACTTCGTTTTTCGCTCCTTGTGGAACGATTTCGCCGTGCAGCTTATGTCCTCCTTCGATTACAAACGATGCCATGAGATATATACTTATTTATTTAATATTTTTTCTTTTGTTGGTTATTGTTGTTCATTTGGCGGCGGCGAGGGAAATTGCGTTGCTCGTTCAGACGCATATCGTTTTCTGTGAGTTCGATTTTCCCTTTAGACATTTCGTTTAAGTCTTCAAAGATTTTCTGGTCTTCCACCCCGTCTTTGTTCCAAGCCTGGTAGTCTTTTTTCATGTGATTGGCTATCAGTTTAATCAATTGTTTCCGCTCTTCTCCTTCGGGATAATCTGCCGCTATTTGGATGATATCTTGAATGAAACGTCCGTAATGGCGGAAGCGGATATTGTGTTGCGAATACGGGATGCGCTCGGGTTTGATTTCCAGGCTTTCTTTTTTCACCACTTCTACCGGATAGTCGATATCCAGCTTGAAGTCTGCCATAATAGCAAGGTGATCCCATAATTTATGATTGTTGTCGTTCGCATCACGCAGGTAGGGGAACATGCTTCCCATGATGTTGATAATCGTATTGGCGCACCGTTGGCGTTCGGTACGGTCTTCAATTGTCAAGGCATAATCTACCATGTTCTGTACGCTCCGTCCGTATTCGGGAAGCGGCAATTTCCGTTGTTGGGTATTATATTCCATACTTGTTTTTATAATAATTTCTTTGGCTTCGAAGCCACAAATTCTTTCAGATAGAAAGGCTCGAAATAAGCCACGTCTTTAAATTCTTCTCTTGCCATTGCCTTTTCCGCCAAAGGGAACATCCATTTGGCAAGGGGGTGGATGTTGTCTATAAAGTGTGCATTGGGATGCGTAAGTTTCTCTTGGCATTTAGTCGCTCCGTTTCCGAAGAAATATACGGGGCGTTTCTCTAAAAACTCGGCATACGAATGCTCATCGATGATGTCGGCACTGATAGGGCGTTGCACCCGCAAGGCACGGTCGTAAACGGTGGCATAGACCTCCATTCGGCGTGCGTCAATCATGGGGCAAAGTAAGGCGTCATCAGGCAATTCTTTGTGTAGCAATATCGGTACGCACATCACCTCTAAGGTTGGGATTCCCAATAAAGGGATATTGAGGGCATAACTGATGCCTTTTGCCATGGATACGCCGATACGCAATCCGGTGTATGAACCAGGTCCGCAACTTACCGCAACGGCATCGAGGGGAATGGCATGGCTATTGATGAACGAAAGGGCTTCGTCTACATACACGCCCAGCACTACGGCGTGAGACGGTCCTTCGAAATCTTCTTTTGAATAAATGCAAGCTCCGTCTTGGCTGACGGCAACCGAACAGACTTTCGTAGAAGTCTCAATATGTAAAATGCACGACATAAATCAATGATTAAATAAGAGAGTGCAAATATACGAATAATTTTTGAGTTTTGTAAGACCCTGTGCCGGATTCTTCTTAAAATAGGATAATACGGATGCCGTTGGTGGGTTGCAGGCAGAGGGCATATAGTTGCATAGCCTTACGGATATATCTCCTTTGGGCAACGCATGTATATGGATGAGCCGATGAAGTTAAGTCCGTGTGTCCGTCAATTTTAACACTTGTGCTTTTGCAGGCATTTGGATAGTTGGCAGAGATTTGTTACCTTTGCGGAACTTAATAAAAATCAACTGTATGATACAATCAATGACCGGATACGGCAAAGCGACCGTTACATTCGGAGATAAAAAAATAAACGTTGAAATCAAGTCGCTCAATAGCAAGGCACTCGACCTTTCGACACGCATTGCGCCTCTCTACCGTGAGAAGGAAATGGAAATTCGGAACCGCATTGCAAAGACATTGGAGCGCGGGAAAGTGGACTTCTCTCTTTGGATTGAAAAAGAAGCGGGCGAATCTGCTACGCCTATCAATGCCGCATTGGTGGAAAATTATTACAAACAAATCAATGCCATTGCTGAGGCTTATCATATTCCGGTGCCGGAAGATTGGTTTGCCACATTGCTCCGTATGCCCGATGTGCTGACCCGGGTAGAGGTGCAGGAACTTTCGGAAGAGGAATGGAGTGTTGCCAGCCAAGCCATTGACGAGGCATTGCAGCATCTTGTGGACTTCCGCAAACAAGAAGGCGCGGCTTTGGAAAAGAAATTCCGTGAGAAAGTAGATAACATCGAGCGTTTATTGCACTCGCTGGAAACATACGAAAAAGAGCGTGTGACAAAAATACGCGAACGCATCACCGATGCGCTGGAAAAGACTATCCAAAAGGATTATGACAAGAACCGTTTGGAGCAAGAGTTGATTTACTACATCGAGAAATTAGACATCAACGAAGAAAAGCAACGCCTTGCCAATCATCTGAATTATTTCCGCGAAACATTGGATAACGGACACGGCCAAGGCAAGAAGTTGGGCTTCATCGCTCAGGAAATGGGACGCGAAATCAACACCACCGGAAGCAAGTCGAATCATGCGCTGATGCAGAACATCGTGGTGCAGATGAAAGACGAACTGGAACAAATTAAGGAACAAGTGTTGAATGTTATGTAAATTTTACCGATTTTAATCGAACGCAGAGACGCAAAAACGCAAAGCTTTCATTTTTAGAGAGAGCAAAGCACACAGAGATAAAACAATTCGTTTTTTTTCTAATTATATTCTCTGCGCTTTTGCGCCTCTGCGTTTAAATTTAATAATATGAACGGAAAACTGATTATATTCTCCGCGCCTTCGGGTTCGGGCAAGTCGACCATTATCAACTATTTGTTGAAACAGGGGCTGAACTTGCAATTCTCTATCTCTGCCACTAGCCGTCCGCCTCGCGGAACGGAGCAAGACGGAGTGGAATATTTTTTCCTCTCGCCCGAGGAATTCAAGAAACGCATCGCGAACGATGAGTTCGTGGAATACGAAGAAGTCTATCCCGACCGTTTCTACGGCACGTTGAAATCGCAAGTGGAAAAGCAGCTTGCCGAAGGTCAGAACATCATTTTCGATGTGGATGTAGTAGGCGGATGCAACATCAAGCGTTTCTATGGCGACCGTGCTTTGTCGGTCTTTATCCAGCCGCCTTCTATCGAAGAATTGCGCAAGCGTTTGGAAGGACGCGGAACTGATTCGCCGGAAACCATCAATAGCCGGATTGCCAAGGCGGAATTCGAGTTGAGTTATGCGCCGAAGTTCGACCTCATCGTGGTGAACGATGAATTGGAGAAAGCTGAAGCGCAAGCGTTGGAAGCTATCCGAGAGTTCTTAAACAATTGATATGTCTCACCACAGATTCAGATAATTAATAATGAACAATTAATAGTTAATAGTGGCAGGCTGCACGCTTGCCGTTGTTCATTATTCACTTTTAATTATTAATTAATTAAATCTGTGTAATCTGTGGTGAAAAAAACAAGTCACTATGACCAAAGACCCGAAAAAACTTCTGCTTACCTTGATGATTATTGCGATATTTATCGCATTGGTCGCTTTTGCCGTAGGCATATTTGCCCTCAGCCTGAAAGAATACATTATTGCCGCCGCTATGTTCATCGTGGCAGGTTGGCAAGTCGTAAACTTCTTCAAATGGAAAAAGCTTTTATAAAGACCGGAATATTCGGAGGGACATTCAATCCGGTACATATCGGACACCTCGCCCTTGCCAATTACTTGTGCGAATACGAAGACTTGGATGAAGTGTGGTTTCTTGTCACCCCACAAAATCCGTTTAAGAAAGATGTCCGATTATTAGACGACCGCATCCGTTTAGAGATGGTAGAAGCCGCCACCCGCGGTTATCCCCGTTTCCGGGCTTCCGACTTCGAGTTCGGTTTGCCTCGTCCTTCTTACACCGTCGATACACTTCGGAAACTTTCCGAAACTTATCCCGAACGGGAGTTTACGTTAATCATCGGGGCGGATAATTGGGCGAAGTTCGACGAATGGAGGTCGCCCGAGGAAATCCTCCGGAAGTATCAGATAATGGTTTATCCGCGCTCCGGATATGATTTACATATTCCAGATACGGTGCAGGGGCACGTAAAAGCCGTGCAGACCCCTTTGCTCGAAATCAGTTCCACTTTCATCCGCCGGGCGATAACCGAGGGGAAAGACATCCGCTATTTCGTACATCCCGAAGTGTACCGCATCATTCGAGAGAAAAAACTTTATATCAGTGAATAGTGAATAATTAAAAGTTAATAACGACTCGGAACAGAGCGTTATTCATTATTCATTGTTAATTATTAACTTAACGCTTTATGGACGAAAACATTAAACCCAATTCTCTTCAAGCCTGGATATTGGCGGCACGTCCCAAGACCTTGACCGCCGCATCCATTCCCGTCATGATAGGATGTGCCTTGGCAGAGGCTCACGGACATTTTCAAATCGTACCCGCCATTCTTTGCTTCCTGTTTGCCTTCTTCATGCAAATAGACGCGAATTTCATCAATGACTTGTATGATTTCTTGAAAGGAAGCGACCGTGAAGACCGCTTGGGACCCGAACGGGCTTGTGCGCAAGGCTGGATTACGCCTAAAGAAATGAAACGAGGCATCCTTCTCACCACTCTTCTTGCCGGAATTTGCGGGCTTGGGCTTCTGTTTTATAGCGGTTGGGAAATGATTCCGGTAGGCGTTGCCTGCATCCTCTTCGCTTATCTCTATACAAAATTAGCCTATCAAGGTTGGGGCGACATCTTGGTGTTGGTGTTTTTCGGTTTCGTGCCTGTCGGATGCACCTATTATATAATGGCACATACGTGGAATCTTTCCGTAACTATCGCATCAATAGCCAGCGGGTTGGTTATTGATACGCTATTAATGGTCAACAATTTCCGAGACCGGGAGCAGGATAAGATTAGCGGAAAACGTACGTTGGTTGTCCGTTTTGGGGCGAAAACAGGATTGATTCTTTATTTCTTTTTAGGCTTTGTCGCATGCTGGGTATGTTTTTATTTCTTAGGACAAGGAAAAATTTATGCAAGCGTTTTGCCTCAAATTTATTTGCTTCTTCATATCCTGACTACTGCCCGTATGGCTCGTATCGGAAAAGGGAAGTCCTTGAATATCATATTGGGAGAGACTTCGAGGAATATGTTCCTTTTCGGTCTCTTGCTCTCTATCGGCTTGGTATTGGACTAACAGCCGGGCTGGATAAAGCCTGCATAGGTTTTTTCCTTTTTTGTCTTCAGGTAGTGCAGCGGCACTTCTGGGGGTTATTTTATTTAATAGTATTTCTTTATTTTTATTTTTTTGGTACTATCAATATTTTCAGTAACTTTGTAGCGAAATTATGGTTATAACTGCATGTCTATTAAATGATAGCAGTAAAATGGAATGAACTTTTTCAGAGTGGGGTTGAGATTATCAATCAATTGAGTTTGAAGAAGTTAAAAGGGGTTACGGATAGTTTATTCTTGGATTCAGGAATAAGTCCGAGATTCGAGGTTTTTAGTACTAAAAATAGACGGACTAACCTTGTATGCCACGTATTTATTGTGCAAAAAGAATAAATACGGGGGAATAAGAAGTATGTCCGTTTTCGACTAGGGGAAAATATGGCTGATTCTATTCAGATAAAGCATTGGTACGCTTGCAAAGTATTTTTTAATAAAGTATTCGAAATTGAAAGAATGCTTCACGAATCGGCTATCGAGTGCTATATCCCTTGCGAAACCGTATTGGTAGAGAGAGATGGTAAGAAAAAGAAGGTTCGTAAGCCTGTTATTTCTTCTCTTTTGTTTTTCCGCTCTTCAGAAAAAGATGCCTTGGCTATACAAAACCAATTGAGCGGGCGCATCCTTTTATATATGCGGAAAGTCGGGTTTAGGAAATATCCTTCAGTTATTTCGGATGCGGAAATGAATGTTTTTATTTTGGTGTCTTCTTCCGGCGAAAAAGGGCTGGAATATTTAAGTGCAGAAGATGCCGATTATCAAGTAGGCGAACGGGTTAAGGTGATTGACGGACCGTTTAAGGGAGCCGAGGGATACATACACCGTATCAAGGGAAACCGGCGCCTGGTTGTTTCTATCCAAGGGGTTTGTGCTGTAGCCACTTCGTATATTCCCCAATGTTTTCTGCGCAAGATTGCTCCGGATGAATAAATAAGATTACAATAATGGCGTTATTTCAGGATTCAGGGCTGATGCTATTAGCCATAGCCCTATTTTTAGTGCTTGCCGCTTGCTTGTCCTTCTTATTGATACCTCGGATATTGATTATCGCCTTCCGCAAGCGGCTGTTTGATTTGCTCGATGAGCGAAAAGACCATGTAGGCATTGTCCCCCGTTTAGGAGGAATATCATTCTATCCGATAATATTCTTTTGTTTTGCCTTTTGCGAGGCGTTTATGGCATTTTTGTTCGGTAGGGAAACGACACTCCTTTCCTCATCGGAATTGTTTATGCAGGTCAGCCTGCTTTTCTGCGGGATGATTTTGCTTTTTCTGATAGGCATTGCCGATGATTTGGTTGGCGTCCGCTATTGGAAAAAATTCTTGGGACAATTTGTTGTTGCTGCATTTTTTCCTTTGAGCGGTCTCTATTTCAACGACTTTTACGGTTTGTTCGGGATAGAAACCGTATCTCCGTGGATAGGCATTCCTTTTACGGCAATCTTTGTGGTGTTCATTACCAATGCCATTAATCTGATTGACGGAATCGACGGGCTTGCCTCCGGCTTATGCATTGTAGCCTTTTCCATTTTAGGCATCTTTTCCCTTGTCTGGCATGCGTGGATATGGGCATTGCTTTCATTTGTGACGGTCGGTGTGCTCATCCCGTTTTTCTATTTTAATGTGTTCGGCAGGGCAGACCGTTGCCGGAAAATTTTCATGGGCGATACCGGAAGCTTGACATTAGGCTATCTGCTGTCCTTTTTGGTAATCAGTTGCGCCATGTATGATGAGGCGTCTTTCCAGACCCCCAATAATATCATCATCGCTTTTTCGCCCTTATTGGTTCCGGCGTTCGATGTGGTCAGGGTCGTGTTCTACCGTTTCCGCCACCGGAAACCCCTGTTCCTGCCCGACCGCAATCACATTCATCACAAATTCCTGGCAATGGGCTTCTCCCATCGGCAATCGATGGTTTTGATATTATGTATGTCCGCCTTGTTCGTTGTCCTCAATATAGTGACGGTCCGTTTCCTGAGCATCACCCTGGTGTTTTTGGCAGACATAGCTCTTTGGATTGCTTTGAATCTCTGGTTCGATTGGCTGATAGCTAGCCGGAAGCCAAGCATGTTAGAAACCTGAATCACTCCCTCTAAAAACGAAGCAAGGTTCATCAGCTTACGAAGCCTGCTTCGATGGCTGATGCATACGGGTTCGTAAGCCGATGAAGCCGGATGGGTTTGGGAAGGAAGTTGTATGCTTTTTATTTGCTAAAGTTGGATGTCGATATAACCATTCTTATTTGTGGATAAAAAATAAATGTTTATATTTGTGCAAATGACTAAAGAAGCTGTTTATGCAATCCAATATAAGAATCATAATCAATGAGTTTGGCCCAATTCGGAATGCCCAGATTGCATTGGCGCCGATGATGATATTTACAGGCAATTCCAATTTAGGGAAAAGTTATGTAAACTATTTGGTCTATTATTTTCTTTCTTCTTTTACTGAAAACAGGCTGAATGGGCTTATTAGAGGTAAGATAAAAGAAAATCTGCAAGAACAAGCTTTCCTTTTAACCGAAGATGACATTCGTTTGTGGCTCAACCAGAACGTACAGGATTTTATGTGCGATTTCTTGGGTGACAGTAATTTAATTTGCGATGTCAATTTCATATTTAAGTTAGCAGAGCCTCAATTAAATATAATATGCCGGAATGTTCAGGTTCATGATAAATCAGATTCCGGAAGAATGGATGCTTCTGTTTACTACAGCATTTCTATCAACGGCATGGAAGTACGCAAGGTATCTTCTTTCTTTCCGTTAGAAGAAACTGTGACATCTGTTATTCAAGACTATCTGCAAATGTTACTATTTGGGCAACAGATAGCCAAATCAATAATATTGCCTCCTGCCCGAGGTTCGTTTGTAGGCGAAAATTTCTCTTTTAAAGAAAGAGTGGCAGCCTCAGCCGGAATGTATCGTCAATTCTTACGGGATTATGACCAAGGGATGCTTTCTATTATGGGGAAGCAGAGTGATGAATTTTTCAAGTCACGAATCAAAGATTTGACTGGTGGGGAACTTGGTGCGGAGAAGGGGAATCAGTACATTACATTACCATCCGGACTTAAACTTTCCCTTACAGCAGCCGCATCCTCAATAAAGGAATTAAGTCCTTTGTTCTTTTATTTGAAGAATTGGTCGAATCTTTCTTTGTCTATCTGTATTGAAGAGCCTGAAGCGCATCTTCATCCTGATATGCAGATTGGTATAGCCGATTTGTTGGCGGCTTGTTTGAATAAACGGATGTATATTCAGTTGACTACTCATAGCGATTATTTCCTACAACGCATTAATCAGTTGCTGAAAATTGGTTATATTCGCCTACATGATGAGGAACTTTATAAAAAAATGCAACAAGAACAAGGGCTGAATCAACGGTATTATATCGATCATACTCAAGTAAAAGCTTATTATTTCTGTATGAATGATCGGCAGCAAGTTGAAATAATCCCATTGGAAATTACAGAAAAAGGCATTCCGATGTCCACTTTCTTCGATACAGTGCGTCGATTGAATGAGCGGGAAAATTATTTGGATAATTTGTTGTCAGAAATAAAACAAGATTGATATGATTACCCTTGCCGAATTGCAACAGATTTATCGTCCGCAATATTTTGAAGAGCGTACAGGTACACTCAATGTTTGTGAAAAACAAAAGCAGGACGATATTCAATCTTTGCGTGAAATAAGATTGACCTATACAGGAAAGGCAATCTTTGTAAAGCCGGATTTTTTAGAAGATGAAAGTAATATCTATCGGAAACAAAGTACACCGCAACTTAATCTCCGGCGCATTTGTGATGGAATCATTCTATTAGAGCAAGAAAGTAAGGGTTATCTTCTAATTTTGGAATTAAAGTCTGGGTACAATGAGGTATGCAAAAAAGCAGTCGAACAAATTGTAGCTTGTTGTCAGAAAATCAGGTTTCATTTGAATCGTTTTGCTGGCTTTAATTTTACAGAATATGAGGAATTGGGAATTATTTTCAGTTATCCTCCCACTATGGAAGATAGATTGGATGCAGAAAATAATTCAATGATAACCGACCGTAAGTTAAGCTTAACCGGACAAGCAGATTTAAATAAAGAACGCATAGACAGAGAGATACGGACAAATCATCAGGTAATAGTAAACGGAGAAGATTTCGGCATTGCTTCTCTTCACCTTTCGTCCAATCTTGCTATGCAAAGTTTGTGTATCAAGCATTGTTCTGTCTCTGCAACAGTTGCTTCTATTGATTTGGACGAATTGATAGGTGTAGGTAAATGTTGAAGATGATATTGTAACGGTTTAGCCGGTATTATGATTTATGATATGTGTAGGTTGCACATGAATCACTTTGGCTACAAGCAAATGTTAATTTTCAAGACTTATGTTTAACGAAACTCGGTTTAGGAGGCTGTCTCAAATAGAAATAAGCTTTCATTTTGTCATCCTGAACGTAGTGAAGGATCTCGAATACACAAGCTGATGTATACGAGGTTGACTTCGTTGACGTTGTTTCTTTGCTACGCTTCCTTAGACATTACTTTTGATAGGCAATTTTCGTTTTGAGACAGCCTTTTATCAAAAGAGGATGCCCTAAATTGAGTACTTACATGTTTATGAAACAATTGAAGATTTATCTAAATAGAGGCAATGAACGCTCTATTTTGGTAAAAAAAAATGTTATAGCATCTCTGTTTAATAAAGGGATTGCCATTTTAATCTCATTGTTGCTAATACCAACGACAATTAATTATTTGAATCCGACACAGTATGGGATATGGCTCACAATAAGTTCAATTGTTGGATGGATTTCATATTTTGACATTGGCTTAGTACATGGATTTAAGAACAAATTTGCCGAAGCCAAAGCTAATGGAAATTTAAAATTAGCATGTCAATATGTTAGCACTACTTATGCTGCGTTAATTATTATATTTGGTTGTATTATTGTTATTTCAGAATGTATTAATTATTATATTGCTGTCTCTTATACACATCTGACGCTGCCGAC
>ENA-OXEE01000390-OXEE01000390.1-human-gut-metagenome-genome-assembly--contig:-NODE-390-length-23251-cov-15.3944_pt1 | contig 23251 bp, 22 predicted proteins | sample MGYA00249824_ERZ652242 | MGnify/ENA primary metagenome ERZ652242 (study PRJEB26925, sample SAMN05826943) | human gut metagenome | biome: ENVO:2100002; feature: ENVO:00000062; material: ENVO:00002003... | reverse complement strand
ATGTAGCTCCGTCTCGTGGGCTCGGAGATGTGTATAAGAGACAGTTCCTACTCCGAGGAATACGAATATGCACACTATAAACAGTATTAATAGTATTCCAAAGCATTTATTTGAAGAAAAAATGCCAGAAAAAAGATTAGAGCAGCTTTTACTTCCGGATAATGTTGTTGAAACATGTAGAGCGATTATTGAAGAACAGATGAGGGCGGATTTGCTTAGATCTTATGGGTTGGAACCAAGAAACAAAATTTTGCTTATAGGTCCCCCTGGAAATGGCAAGACATCTTTAGCGGAGGCAATTGCTGAAGCTCTTATGGTGCCACTTATTACTGTAAGATATGATACAATTATTGGAGCATATTTGGGAGAAACTGCATCAAGGCTCTCAAAATTATTTGAATATGCTAGTACGAGGCAATGTGTGTTGTTTTTTGATGAATTTGATACAATTGGAAAAGAACGAGGAGATCAGCACGAGACAGGTGAAATAAAAAGAGTCGTCAGCTCACTTCTTTTGCAAATTGATTCATTGCCAAGTTATGTTGTTGCAATAGCAGCAACTAACCATGATGCTTTATTAGATCAAGCTGTTTGGAGAAGATTCCAAATGAAATTGGAATTACCAAAACCGACACGAGCCAATTTAGAAAAGTGGTTTGTGCTATTTGAAAAGCGTATGAATTTTTCCTTTGGACTTGCACCAAGTACTTTGGCAAAAAAATTATATGGAAAAAGCTATGCGGAGGCAGAGGAGTTTGCGTTATCTGTTTTTCGTCAATATATTTTGAATGGACCGAGTGCTAAAGCAAAAAATATTACTAATATGCAGCTTCGCCTTTGTGGATATCAGACAGAAGAAAAATAAGGAGGGATGAGTAATGTCAGAAAGACCATTAGTGTTGTTTGCAGCTCCAACAGTTGCTGATAAGGAAAGAAGATATGGTGGTGCATCAAAGTATTTTCTTCCATCACATTCACGACAGGTATCAAGATTGACCCCTCAGTTTAATGTGCTTCAGAATACAATAAATAGCGGAAATTTATATTTTACTAATTATGCCACAGGCGTTGATCCAGAATATACATTAGTATTTGAGACAGTAGGAGATCCACGTGATTTTTACAAAGCGGTTAATAAATTGAAAGAGGAGTATCCTACAGTTGAATGGTTAATGGAGTTATCGGATTCTAATTTGAATAATTCAGATGATTTTTATGTTATGGATAGTCAGGCAGCTCGTGATGATTCAAAAAAACTAACAACGAAATTATTTTGCATCATGACGAATCAAGTGGCATTGAATGAAATCATATCGCTATGGAATCATTATCAAGCTGATGAAAATTTTAAGTTTCCTAAAGGAATGACTGGTTTCAAGCAATTGTTCAGAACATTGTATGATGTGCATAAATGGGGAATTCAGGAAAGGTTGGAGGATACGGGATTAATAGAGATATGGGAAGAAGAATTGCAAGATGCATCGTTGGAAAAGGTAAAGGTTCAAATTGAATTATTCTTCCGTTCATCAATTTCAAAGCGTCAAGAAGTAGAAGGCAATATAAAAAATATTGTTATTCAAACGGGAGGAGAAATTCTTAGTTGTTCGGTCATACCAGAGATTGAGTATCATGCCATTTTAGCTACTATTCCTCGTGAATATGCTCAAAAAATTATAGATAGAGAGGAAGTAGCACTTGTAATAGCTGAACCAATTATGTTTCTAAAACCATGTGTTCAAGCGGTGTTTTCAAGTGATAATAATAACTTTTCGGATTCAAATAGTTTTAGTGTCCCAACAAATGTTATCGAGGAGCCTATTATTGCTTTGTTTGATGGTGTTCCTCAAGCCAATCATCCTCTGTTAAAAGGAATGTTGATGGTCGATGACCCGGATGGATTTGAAAGTTTTTATGAGGTACGTGAGCGTGTTCATGGGACTGCCATGGCATCACTTATTTTACGAGGACAGGATATGTCTACTATTGAGGACGAAATAAGAAAAGTATATGTACGTCCTATTATGAAACCGGAGACTTGGAATAATAAAGTTACGGAATATATTCCAGATGATTTTTTATTAGTAGACAAAATCCATGAAGCTGTTCGTAGATTATTCGAACCAGAAGCTGGACAAGTGGCTTCGAATGTTCGAATTATTAATCTATCAATCGGAATACGTTATAGAGAATTCTATAATATTATTAGCCCTTTGGCACGATTGTTAGATTGGTTGAGTTATAAATATAGAGTTTTATTTATAGTGAGTGCGGGGAATCATCCAGAGGCAATTGATACAGGATTGGATTTTAATGATTTTAAGAAATTAAGTGATGAGGATAAAGATGGAATAATAATTAAATTCATAGATCAGGACATTCGAAATAGACGTTTGTTGTCTCCGGCAGAAAGTATGAATGCTTTGACGGTAGGAGCAACTTTTACCGATAATAACGATGAAAATCCAATTGGTCCTTTAGCAAAGTTGTGTTCTGATAATATACCTGCTGTTTATGGTTCGTTTGGAAGTGGGATTAATAATGCAATTAAACCAGATATTTTCTTTCCTGGTGGAAGAAATTTTGTTCATGAAGATTATATGCATAGAGGTGTGGTTAGATGGAGGGAAAGTTCAACAAGGGCACCGGGCATTTCTTCAGCAGCACCAGGATTAACTACGGGAGCAATTGTAAATAAAGCGTTTTCGTTTGGAACCAGTGATGCAACAGCTCTTGTTACCAATAAAGCGCAGGAATGTTATGCTGTGTTAGATGAGATTTTTATGAAAGAAACGGGAATGGGAGTTCCTAATGAATATGTTGCTGTATTGATAAAGGCAATGCTTGCTCATGGAGCATCTTGGAATGGCTGGGATCGATTGTTTCAAGGTATCTTAGGTATATCTGGTAATAGTGCAAAGAATGCATTACATAGATATTTGGGATATGGGGAGCCTGATGTTGAAAGAGTTAAGGAATGTACAAAAGAGCAAGTGACGCTTATCGGATTTGGAGATATCGCCCAAGATAAAGCGTTTATTTATTCAATACCGATACCTATTGAATTTCATGAGAAGAGTTTAAAGAGAAAATTAACAGTAACGCTTGCATATTTATCCCCTATACATCCTTCCTCTATTAAATATAGAGAGAAACAAGTTTGGGTAACAATAAATAATGGAAATAGCTTGATTGGTTCTAGAGCGGAATATGATTATCATGCTGTACAAAGAGGTACTCTTCAGCATGAAATATTTGAAAATGATAGTATAGAGGTATGGGATATTGATAAATCCATAGAATTAAAAGTTAATTGTCGAGGATGTGCATCAGAGAATAATCCTGAAATGTTGATACCATATGCACTATTTGCAACATTTGAAATGGCTCCGGATTGTGGAGTGGATGTATATCAAAAAGTTGTTGATAAAGTTCAGGTTAAGAATGCAATTAAAATGGTGTAAAATTAACGGGATACATTTACACTTCACTTCTGAGCATTTCAAGCGAATGGTATAAAATGTTTGTGTCTATAAAATGACGGAATGTTGATATTTAGAAGGGGTAAATGCTATCCCCCTAAATGGGGTATAAACCTTTTCGTAAAAGGTGACGGTTTCGCTATTTAGTATAAGAAGTAACTTTCACCGCATGTGGAGACGGTTGTCAAATTATCCCTCAAAAAAGATACACCGAAAATTGAGGTTACAATGGAGCCTGATGAAGAGAGTAATTACACACCACAAGAAAAGGCTACTTATTCAAAGATTAAGGAATATGTGAAGGACAAGTATGGTGTGAATGTGCATACTTCTTATATTGCACAGGTAAAGAGGATGTGTGGTCTGGACATGGGCGAGAATTATAATAAGTCTAAGAAAGAGAATCCAGAAGTAAAGCAGTGTCCGCAGGAGAAGGTGGAGTATATAAAGGATGCGTTGAGGCATTTCAAGCTGATTTAGCTTTGGGAGGTTGGTATGCAGAGATATTTAGCAACAATGTGTTATGAGCATGAAAATTATGTTAATGATATAGAACGAAAAAAACAGTATAAAAAGGATATTGTGTCGGCAATACATAAAAAGAAGCTTCCTTTTTTTAAAAAACGGAAGGTATTGAAGTTAGTACAATCTTTATGTGATTTACAATTTTTATTAGATGAATCGGAGCAAACAGAGTTAATGTTAAATGAAGAAGTTTGGAGTTCAGATTGTTTAGAATATAATGTAAATCAAGTTTATGAGTTCATATTACAGAATTCTATAGAATCACAAAGTGTAGACACGCAAGTAATTTGTAAGTGCTGTCGAGTTGAATCGGATATGGATATAAAGTATATAAAAATGAATGATACTTTACGAAAGAGCAAGGAAGATAATCCTATCATTGTTTTGGTGAATGATATGTTTGTTCAACCATTTGTGATTAATGGAAATCACAGGATAAAAAAGGCGTTTAATTCAGGTATTGATAAAATAGAAGTATATATTTTGGATGCGGATAATGTTAATCATTGTTTAATATCAGAGGACTATAGAACTGCTTACGAGATTTACAAGAAATTGCATCAACTAGTAGGAATGATGTTGAACTGCTAACTTAATAAATTTGAATAGGTTCAAAGTTTGTAAGTATTGACTTAGCCTCACTTATGATGAAAATTAAGGAGAGTAGTGTCATTTCAGAGAAGAAGGTTGAAATACACCTTCTTTTTTTATACCCATTTTTAAGGAGGTGGTGCCAAAAAGCATACACAAATACCGGGACGTTCCGTAAAGGAATATCCATACATTTCGGGACTGTTTAGCAGTCCTTTTTTTGTAGTTTCAAAAAGTACACATTTCAGGACTAAGGAAGGAGCAAATAATCATGAAGAGATATGGTTATCACAGAATATTTACAGATTTTTTGAAAAAAGGAATAGTTTCGCAAGGCTGGCTGTTTTTTGATGTAATCTTGCAATCTGTGCGTCTCTAGTGGCGGTGTCAACAGTGCATTCTTCACGCTGCTCACGGAGCTTGAAAATTTGGGCGGCAATTTCATCGTAGGCTGCCTTGTTGTTAGCTTTTTTGAGAAACTCCTTCTGGAGTTTCCTTAGCTGTTCGTCAATGCCATCAGCGGTGGTCTTCAGAGCGTTTCTTATGACCTTAACGAGCTTCTTGCAAGACAGGTCGGTGAAGTGTAGCACAGATAAAAAGATATATCCGGCTGACGAATCTCATCCCTAAGATACTTGCTATGGTGGATGAGGGAAAGATAGCATTTACAATTGGTGTGGAATTATCCTATCTGTCAGAAGAGGGAGATAAATGAGCAGGCGTATGAAATGCTGGATGTGATTATGAATCAGTATATGAATAATCACAAGCCAGGCAATCCAGAGTCAACGATAGAGATGTGGAAATTAAGAGAACAGGCAAAGATGCAGGCAGATACGGATGATAATGCTGATTCGGATGCTGATTTTTATGATGATGTTATTGCACAGAGCGCATTGAATTGGATGGAAAAAGATTGACGGCAGCAGTTAAAAGATTGTATTGTAAAAAGCAATACATGGTGGTACACTATAAGAAACAGGAGGTGCATACTATGGCAACAAAAACTGCAAATGTAACAGCACGAATTCAACCGAATATAAAAGAGCAGGCAGAGGCAATTCTTGACAGACTTGGAATTCCTGTATCTGTATTCATAGATATGACTTACAGACAGGTTATTATGCGTGATGGAGTACCATTTTCACTAGATATTCCGGATAAACTTGTTACAAGAGATTCTATAACACAAGCTGAATTTGATACGATGGTGCAGACCGGGCTTGCACAGGCAAAAAAGAACGATTCTGTATCTGTTGATGAGGCTTTTAATCAATTAAAGTCGGAGATATAGTGAATGAATATGAGGTAATGTGTGGTACAATAAATTATCTTGTTTGTGTCAGAACTAACAGAAGATATAAATTGGAACGGCGAATATGATTAAAAACAATATAGAAGCGGATGTAAAAGTAAATTGTATCGGAATGGTGTGACACAAGTGCAGCTGGTGGAGAAAATCGAAGTGGTAGGCGGCGATGTGAAGCGTATCTTAGAGAAAAGGATGGATAAGATGATGGATATGAATTTTAATGTTAGTGAAGTATTCCAAGAACGCTTGGCATCAAGCATGGGACTTGATAAATACCGGTATATTAATGGAGCAAGTGAGTATTACCAATGTTGCAGTCGACACTGATTTTCAACGAATATTCAACAGCTTTTATATAGTAAGACGAAATAAGTGTTGGAGAAAATCCTATTATGAGTATTTTGAGAGTGTTAAAAATGGTAAGCCGACATTTGAAAGTATTATTGCATATCTTTATAAAAGTACAGGAAATATTGAGCCGTCCTTTTCCGGTAAAATGCTTGCAACAATACTTCCAGAGAAACCGATATGGGACCGCTACGTTGTTCAAAATCTGAACATGCAGCTGACAGGAGTAACGAAGGAAGAAAAATTGAAGAAGGCAATTCTGCTCTATGCTGATATGGAAAAGTGGTATGCCGATTTTTTGGAAACGGAAAAGGGAAGAGAATGTATTAGTGAATTTGACCGGGTGCTGCCTGATTATAAAGGAATATCAAGCATTAAGAAAATTGACAGTATTCTTTGGTGTATAAGATAGTTTCACGGTTGAAACAGACGTGATTATGGATATGTCAGTGAATTTCATATGCACACACTTCTCAAAAATAACAGAAGCAGACAGAAGATCGCGGAAGAACTGAGAATCAGCACGGCAACACTGTGGAGAAAAATGAAAAAATATGGCATTGCAGAGTGAGCATTGCAAAGTGCGTCCGCTGCATGCCTGTAAGGAGAAAAAAATGGATGTAATGGTTTTGAGCGATTCGTTTAAGGGGAGTATGACTTCCATGGAAGCGGGCAATGCGGCGCGTGACGGGGTGTTGCGCGTCTATCCGCATGCCAATGTGACGGTCCGCCCACTGGCAGACGGAGGAGAAGGCACAACCGATGCCCTGATAGAGGGGCTGGGCGGAAGGAAAGTGGAACTGTCTGTGACGGGACCGATGGGAAGCCGGGTGGAAGCTTACTACGGAATTCTTGCGGATGAAAAGACTGCGGTTATGGAGATGGCGCAGGCCGCGGGTATTACGCTCGTGGAGGAGGCGCAGAGAAATCCGGGAAAAGCCACCACCTATGGAGTGGGCGAGATGATACGGGATGCCGTTTCGCGTGGCTGCCGCAAATTCATCATCGGAATCGGCGGAAGCGCAACAAATGACGGTGGAATCGGAATGCTTAGGGCACTCGGTGTGAAGTTTCTGACCAAGGATGGAGAGGAAGCAGGAGAGGGAGCGGATGCGCTTGGAAAAATACATTTCGTTTCACTGGAACATCTGATGCCGGAACTGAAAGAATGTGATTTTCAGATTGCATGTGATGTCACGAATCCGCTCTGCGGAGAAAAAGGGGCGACCTATATTTATGGAAAGCAGAAGGGCATACGGGAAGAGGAAATGCCGCGTATCGATGCGGATATGAAGCATTACGCCGCGATCACTGCCGAGCGGATTGGCGTTGACTATGCAGACCGGGAGGGCGCGGGAGCAGCCGGCGGCATGGGATATGCCTTTATCAGTTATCTTGGGGCGAGACTGGTTCCGGGAATCGAGCTGATATTAGACGTGATCCATTTTGAGGAGGAGGCGAAGAAAGCGCAGATTGTGCTCACCGGAGAGGGACGGCTGGACTTTCAGACCGCAATGGGAAAAGCGCCCATGGGGGTTGCGAGGGCGGCCAAGAAGTACGGCTGTAAAGTGATTGCATTTGCGGGTTCGGTCACAAAAGAAGCGGCTGCGTGCAATGACAACGGCATTGACGCATTTTTCCCGATCGTGCGAGGGGTGTGCACGTTAGAGGAGGCCATGCAGCGGGAAAAAGCCATGGAGAATCTCACCGATTCAGTGGAACAGGTATTTCGTCTCCTGTAAGGGAGTCGGTTTTCGCGGGAGAGTGGGATCTTTTGTGTGCTGACTGTTTTAAAGGAACTATTTGCCGAAGCGCAGGAATTTCAGATGCGCAGAAGGCAGCGCAAAAAGATGATATAATATCACCAATTCTACAGGATGATTTTGCGGGGGATTATTATGGCAGAAGAACGATTATCTCAAAAAACCGGAATTAAAGAGCAGGTAATACAGGAAATAATTCAACTGGCTAAGGAAAATCAGGTAGAGAAAGTGATTCTTTTTGGTTCGAGAGCAAGAGGGGATTTCAAAGAGCGAAGTGATATTGATCTGGCGTTTCGTGGCGGTAACAGTTGTCATTTTATATTTGATGTTGATGAGGAAACATCGACTCTGCTGGAATTTGATGTGATTGATCTGGATAAACCGGTTCAAAAAGAACTGTTGGAGGCAATCAGGCGGGAAGGGGTTTTGTTGTATGAAAAAATATGAGAATTTTAAATCCGCATTAAACAATCTAAAAGATATTTACGCTTACCAGGAACCGTATGGTAATGTGGAAATAGCAGGAATGGTTGCATTATATGAGATCTGCTTTGAGCAGGCATGGAAGGCAATGAAAGAGATTCTGGAAAATTACGGATATTCAGAAGGAGCGACCGGATCTCCGAGAACAATTTTAAAAACCGCATATAAGGCCGGAATGATAAATAACGAGGAACTTTGGCTTGAGGCACTTGTCTCAAGAAATAATGTGGCTTATGCATACAATGAAGTGATCGCAAAGGATATTATCGATCAGACAAAAAATAAGTATTATGACATGTTTATGGAATTAGAGCAGACGATAGAGCAACATTGGATGGGATAAGGAGCATTCCCCTCACCCCTTACAGTGCTCCCCGCGGTATGCCGTCGGTGACATGCCGGTCTCCTTCTGAAAGCTGGAGAAAAAGAAACTGCGGCTGCCGAAGGACAGTTCATCGCTGATGTCCTGAATACTCATGCGGGTACCCGATAGAAGAAGCTTTGCTTCTTCTATTTTTTTTCGGCGGATATAAGCATTCACGCTCTCGCCGGTCACTTCCTTGAACTTGTGGGAAAAATAATATTCCGTGTAGCCGAGCCGTTCGGAGAGCAGAGAGATCGAGAGCGGTTCGCGGATGTGCAGACTGATGTAGTCGCAGATGTTCTGAATCTGCCTGGAATGTGCATTCGTCTCCTTTGCGGCGCGGACACGGTGGACGTAATCATCGAGAAATTCGCGGCTTAAATTGGTCGTGTCGGCAGTCGTTTTACATTCCTCGATGCGCCCGGCATAGTAATCGTTTAGGGTGTATGCGATGGAGGGATTCAGACCGCCATCGATCGCAGCGCGGCTGCACAGGGTTAGGAGCACCAGCAGATTATTTTTGCTCATGCGGAGTGAATCGCCGATCTCGGCCTTGACGCCGGAGCTTAAGGTCATGGATTTTGCAAGAGCCTTTTTGTATTCCGGATTTCCCTCGCGGATCATGGAGAGAAATGTCTGTTCCGCCATCCAGATGCCCGGATGCTCCCCGGAGAGAAGCGGCGAGTCATCCGGAACGCCTGTCGTGCTGTGTGAGGTAAAAGAGATCAGATCCGCGGTGATCCGCTCGCCGGTAATGGCGCAGTGAAACATGATGGCGTAGGAGAGCAGCACGGAAGACGGAATGATCGGCACACTCTCGATCTGCTTTACAATTTTAGAGCGCAGCTTGACGGTAAGCTGGTAGGAATCCAGCTTTTTACGCAGAACCAGATGTGAGTTGCTTCCGGTAAAAGCAGGACCGACGATGTGGATCTGCTGCAGCGCAAAGCCCTGATACTCAAAACCGGCGATCCAGAGAAGTCCGAACTCGGTGTCCAAAATCAGCGGCATGCGGTTCCCGGATTCGATATGTGCGAGTACGAGAGAGGAAAAACCCAGCATGGAGATAATGTCCGGCAGCATGAGTTCTGCCGGACAGTCTGTCTCGATCAGCTCAAACTCCGGGCTGTAGTGCCAGAGATGAAGCGGGTATTCACATTGAACCATTTCCTGAAAAAAAGAGAGACGTTCTTTGATGTCCATGCGGGTATTCCTTTCTTTAGCGGTTCCAGCTTCCGAGGAAACGCAGGCTTTCCTTCGGATGTCTTGTCTGTGTGCTGCGGTCGACCGCAATCAGTCCAAAAGTCATCGAGTAGCCTTTCTGCCATTCAAAATTATCAAGGAGACTCCAGTGAAAATAACTTTTTACCGGGAGACCATCGCGGATGCAGGCAGCGACGCCGTTAAGTGCGGCATCGATAAAAGCGACGCGCCTGGTGTCATCGGAAGTTGCAATTCCGTTTTCAGTGACATACAGGTCACCGTGAAAATCTTCTGCCACCCTGCGCAGAACATGCTCTAAAGCTTCCGGGTAAAACTCATAATTCATCTGGGTCAGTTCGGCACCCTCCGGATTCGGAAGCTGACCGTCCGGACCGATCAGGGAGCGGGTATAATTCTGCACGCCTAAGAAATCATCCTCCTTAATATAAGGGAGATAGTGTAAAAATTCTTCATCCCATTCAGAGGCTGCGCGCGCCTCGCCGCCCGCCTGCGGCTGAATGTCGTGCAGGCTTAAGGTCAGACCGACTTTAATGTCCGGATAGAGCGCTTTGATTTCTTTTCTGGCGAGCTCATGTGCTTTCATGATGAGAAGATCGCCCTCTCTGGTGCGCATGGAGGTAAAGTTTTCTACTTTTTCCACGCCGAAGACTTCCATATTTTCAAGGGCGGTTGCCTTTTGATTTTCCATCATTTTCTCAAGATTGATGCCGACCTGCACCGTACCGTCCGCGCTGTCGCCGCTCCTTGGCGCTGTCTGTGCTGCCTGCATCTGCGCCATCATCTGCCGCTTGTAGCGCTCGGCGATTGCGGCGACCTGAATGCCCATATTTGCCTCGTTGATGGTGCATACATAGTGCAGTTCGCTGCCGAGTTCTTCCATAATATAATGAACATAGCGGGCAAAGTCGGCAGGCGTAGTCGAAGCTTCCCATCCGCCTTTGGTCATCAGCCATTTCGGGCTGGAAAAATGATGCAGGGTAACAAACGGTTCCACACCGTATTTTTTGCAGCAGGCGATGACGTCGTGGTAATGTGCGACGGCCCCTGCATCAAACACGCCTTCCTCCGGCTCGATGCGCGCCCATTCGATCGAAAAACGATAGGCGTTTAAGCCGGCGTCGGACAGAAGCCTGATATCTTCCTCATAGCGGTGGTAGTGATCGACCGCGTCTAAGGACGGCTCCAAAAAGCTGGTGTGCTTCATGTGCTCCATCGCCCATAAGTCGCTGCGGATGTTGTTCCCTTCTACCTGATGGGCGGCTGTGGCAGCCCCGATCAAAAAATGTTCCGGTAATCTCATAAAATCCTCCATTCTGCAGTGAAAAAATACAGCGTCAGCCGTATTTTTCCTGTGCATCTCTTGTAATCTGATGTTACTATATAAGATTTTATAAAACCGGGAGTTTATAAAATCGTGAAAATGTTAGAAAAATAGCAATACATCATTTTATAACATGAATTTTAGTACATAACAACGAATTTGTAAACACAGAAAGGAAAAAGACCGGCTAGAATAAAGCCATAGAAAAACAGAGGCCGCAGATATAGCAGACATACGGAAGCGGCAAAATATGGAAAAGTCTGGAGGGTATAAAAATGTTTGGAAAGAAAAAAGAACAGTCTGTGGAGACAAACGGCATTGTCTACCGCCGTGCAAAGACATGGAGGGTAGCGCTTGCAGGATGCAGTTCTGGGATTGGAATGTGTTTTTATGTGCTGCTTGGACTGGCAAGCTATGTGGCAAACGAAGGGTATGGCATTGCAACAGCGGTGGTAGGCATTATCCTGACTGCAACAAGAATCTTGGACGGCGTCACAGATCCCATCATTGCGATCATCATCGATAAGATGAACACGCGGTTCGGAAAGATCAGGATTCTGATGGTGGCAGGATGGCTGATCGAGTCATTGGCAGTCCTGATCATGTACTGCTGGGCGAGCGGAAAGGGACATGGAATCGTGCTGTTCGTGCTGCTCTACTGCCTGTATGTGATCGGCTATACGATGTGCAACGTCACAGCGCAGATCGTTCCGGCGATGCTTACGAACGACCCGAAGCAGCGCCCGATGGTAGGCGTCTGGAGTACAGCTTATAACTATCTGGTGCCGATGATTCTTAACATCGTGATTACGGTGATATTGCTCCCAAAATATGGAAATGTCTATTCGGTAGAGATGCTTGCAGCATCCTGCATCGTCTGCGTGGCAGTATCGGGTGTGGGATTACTTCTCTGCAGCATCGCGGTATCGGATATCGATAAACCGGAAAATTTTGTGGGCGTGGCGAGCAAGAAGAAGGCGGAGCCGGTAAAAGTAAAAGATATGTGGGAGCTGGTCAAATCCAACCGTGCGCTGCAGACGTTCATCGTTGCGGCAAGTTCGGATAAGATCGCGAGCCAGACGGCAAGCCAGGCGGTTGTGACGACGATGCTGTTCGGAATTATTATCGGCAATATGCAGCTTGGGACAATCTTAAGTGTAATCGGTATGCTTCCTTCGATCATCTTCGCGTTTATCGGGGCGAAATACGCAGGAAAGCACGGAAATAAAGAGGCGATGGTGACGTGGACGTATGTGTGCATCACCGTGGCGGCGGTGCTTGTGGTATTGTTTATTTTCATTGATCCGACCCTGATTGCGACGACGCTTCCAATGATGATTGTATATGTATTATTGACCCTGGTGTTAAATGGTGCAAAAATGTGCGTGACGATGTCAAGCAATGCGATGATGGCGGACATCATTGATTACGAGTTAGACCGCAGTGGTAAATTCATTCCGGCAGCAGTGACAGGTACATACAGCTTTATTGACAAGTTAGTATCCTCGTTTTCTGCAGCGATTGCAACCGGTCTGGTGGCATTGATCGGCTACAGGCACACGATGCCACAGCCGACCGACCCGTCCACACCGGCAATCTTCTGGATGACGATGAGCATGTATTTCGGACTCCCGCTGATTGGCTGGGTATGTACGCTCTGCGCAATGCGCGAGACGCCGCTCTCCAAAGAGAAGATGGAGGAAGTACAGAAGAGCATTCAGGAGAAAAAACAGGCAGAAGTGGAAAAAGTGATTGAGGAAATGAAATAGAGAGAAGAAAAGAGAGGGAAAACGGAATAGATGAGAAATACAATAGTGCTGGAAAAAGACTGGACATTTTATAAAAATCCACAGAGTGAAAGCGGGGAAGCGGTGACGCTCCCGCACACCTGGAACGCGGTTGACGGGCAGGACGGCGGAAACGATTATTATCGCGGAACCTGCAAATATGTGCGTCATTTTGCAAAACCGGAACTGGAAAAGGGAGGAAGAGCGTATCTGGAATTTAACGGCGCAGCGATGACGGCGGATGTTGTGGTCAACGGAACGAAGCTGTTCCACCACGAGGGCGGATTTTCTACATTCCGGGTAGATGTGACGGAGCAGTTGACAGAGGACAATCTGTTAGAAGTATATGTGGATAACTCTGACAACACAAAGGTGTATCCGCAGAAAGCCGATTTTACTTTTTACGGCGGGCTGTACCGCATGGTAAAGCTGGTGACGGTGCCTAAAGTGCATTTTGTGATGGACTATGCAGGCGGAAACGGCATGAAAGTGACGCCGGAGGTGACGATTCTGGACGCCGCAGAGAAACAGGCGGACGCAGACGTGACGGTGGAACTGTGGATGACGGGGGAAGCACCGGACGTGACGGTCACCGTGGCGGGAGAGACACAGACGGTTCCCGTGGAAAACGGTTATGCAAAAGCCGTGTTTGCGCTTAAAAATGTGCATCTCTGGGACGGTGTGGAGGATCCGTATCTGTATACGGTAAAAGCAGAACTTCCGGGCGGTGATGTCGTGGAGCGGACGTTTGGCTGCCGCAGCTTTAAGATGGATCCCAAAGAGGGCTTTTTCTTAAACGGACGATCTTATCCGCTGCGCGGCGTGAGCCGTCATCAGGATCGTGCGGGCGCGGGCAATGCGCTGACATACGAGATGCACCGGGAGGATATGGCGATTGTAAGAGAGCTTGGTGCCAACACGATCCGCCTGGCACATTATCAGCACGCGCAGGAGTTCTACGATCTCTGCGATGAGAACGGAATCATTGTGTGGGCGGAAATTCCGTATATCACGATGCACATGACGGACGGCACCGAAAATACGTTAAGCCAGATGAAGGAGCTGATCGTGCAGAACTATCATCATCCGTCGATTGTCTGCTGGGGACTTTCTAATGAGATCACGGCAGCAAGCGCGGTGAACGAAGAACTGCTGGAGAATCACCGTAGATTAAATGATCTGTGTCATGAACTGGATAAGACGCGTCCGACGGTTATGGCGGATGTCTTTATGTTAGAGACGGACAGCCCGATGCTGGAGATACCGGATATGAACAGCTACAATCTCTACTTTGGCTGGTACATCGGGGAACTGGATCAGAACGACAGCTTTTTTGACGAATATCACAGCACTTACCCCGACCGGGTGATCGGACTCTCCGAATACGGCGCGGACGCGAATCCGGCGTACCACAGTGCGAATCCGGAGCGGGGCGATTACACGGAGGAATATCAGTGCGTTTACCACGAGCATATGGCAAAAATGATTGAGGAGCGCCCGTATCTGTGGGCAACGCATGTATGGAATCTGTTTGATTTCGCTGCGGACGGGCGCGACGAGGGTGGCAAGCACGGCGAGAACCAGAAAGGGCTTGTGACGATGGACCGCAGGATCAAAAAGGATGCGTTCTATGTATACAAGGCATACTGGAGCAAAGCCCCATTTGTGCATCTCTGCGGCAGCAGGTACACGGACCGTGCAGAGGATGTGACGGAGATCAAAGTGTACTCCAACCAGAAGAAGGTCTCGCTCTTTGTGGACGGAGCAGAGAAAGAGACGAAAGAAGGTGCACGCATCTTCAGATTCCGGGTGCCGATTACGGGAACGCACACGATCCGGGCAGTGTCCGGGGACTGCACCGATGAGATTACAGTGAGAAAAGTGGACACACCGAATCCGGATTACATTTTCAACAAGCAGGGCGACGTGGTCAACTGGTTTGACAAAGAGGATTTTAAAGCCGATCACTATTCGATTTCCGATACACTGGGGGAACTGGCGAAAAATGAGATGGCAAACGCCATTGTGCAGAGCCTGATGGCACAGGCTTCCGCAAGCCGCGGCGATGTGGCGGAGAGCGTGAAGGACAACCCGGCATTGCAGCGGATGATGCAGCGCATGACACTGGCAAGTCTCTTAAAGCAGGCGGGAGACGCTGTGAGCGAGGAGCAGATGAAAGCGTTAAACGACGCATTGCAGAAAATTCCAAAGAACTAAGGAATAGGAAGTAAGGAGCGCAGAGGGATGAAAAAAGCAGTACAGCAGATCATGCTTGGAACAGTAACGAAAAATGAAAAGCAGACGGCAGAGACGCTGCGGCGGATCAAGGCGGCAGGCTACGATGGAATCGAACTGAACGGTTTTATGGTGAAACCGACCTCTTTTCTGGTGCGGATGCTCACGAAGGCGGCGGGGATGCCGGTCGGAAAAGGCGGCAGCTATGACTGGAATGCCCTTGTAAAAGAAGCGGGACTTTGTGTGACGAGCATCCATGAAGATCTTGGAACGATCAGACGGGAGCCGGAGACGGTTGCAAAAGAGGCAGAAGCCTTCGGCACAAAATATGTTGTCATCACGGGAATGTACCGCTTTGATTACGCGGATAAAGCCGCGGTGCAGGGGCTGTGCCGGGATCTGAATACCTCCGGAAAAATTTTGAAAGAGGCGGGCATTGAGCTTTTGTACCACAATCATAACTGTGAATTTCTGCACGTTGAGCCGCAGAAAACGGCGTATGATCTGCTCCTTTCGGAGACAGATCCGGAATATGTCAACTTTGAGCTGGATTCCTACTGGCCGACGGAGGCAGGCGTGGACGCGCTCGCCCTGATGAAAAAACTGGACACGAGAATGAAACTCTATCATATCAATGACCGCGGCACGCGGCTTTTGAAGCCTGCCATGACGCCGATCTTAAAATCGGACAGCATGGAGCTTGGCTGCGGCAATATGAGTCTGGATGCATTCATTGCACAGGCAAAGAACGTGAATGTGGATGCCGTGATTTTAGAAAGCCATAAAAACTGGGTGGACAACTCTCCACTACGGTCGCTGGAGGTAAGCGCACAGTTTTTAAACGCACGGATCTGACAGAGCGGGAGATGGCAGAATAAGGATGGAAATGCAGATGGAAGAATTAAGAAAACAGTGGATCACTTCAGAAAAAGAATACCGGGAGGGCGAGGTTTTTGTATACCGGCAGAAATTTACGGCTTCACAGGTCAAAAAAGCTGTGTTTTACGGCACAGCCCTCGGCGTGTACGAAGCAGAATTAAACGGTACGAAGATCGGGAGCCAGATGTTTGCGCCGGGATTTTCCTACTATCCGAGACGTGTGCTCTATCAGACACACGAGGTTACGGAGCTGTTGCGGGAAGGGGAAAATACGCTGACGGTCTATCTCGGACAGGGGTGGTACTGCGGGCGTTTTCTCTGTGAAAATCAGACGCAGATATACGGAGAGCAGCCGGCGGTCGCATGGATTCTGGAACTGGAGGATGCGGCGGGAAGCAGAAAAATCGTCTCCGATGAGACGGTGGAGGAACTGGAATCCCCGTATGAATATGCAGGAGAGTACGATGGTGAGATTTATTTTGCAGACGGAAGAGAGAACGTGACCGGTCATGCGGCCGCCTACACAAAGGAGACGCCGTTCGCACTGGAGCCGACACTTACGGAGGTGCGCCTGCAGGATGAGATGTCGGTGCGGGAGACAACGGTGCAGGGAGATGTGACGATCCTTGATTTTGGGCAGAATTTTGCCGGAATTGTAGAAATAGATCCTTCTTTTTTGAAAAATGAGACAATTACGATCCGGCACGGGGAGATCTTAAATGCCGACGGCAGCCTGTACACCGCAAATCTGCGCAAAGCAAAGGCGACCATCGTCTACCATGCAGGTGCGGAGAAGAAAGAATACCGCCCGCGCTTTACTTATATGGGATTTCGTTATATGGAACTTTCCGGTGCGGCATATCAGCCGGGGATGATCAGGGCATACGCACTTCACACAGAGATGAAGCGTACCGGATATTTTTCCTGCGAAAATCCGCTGGTGCAGAAGCTCTATGAGAACCAGGTCTGGGGACAGAAATCCAACTATGTGGAAGTGCCGACCGACTGCCCGCAGCGGGATGAGCGCATGGGCTATACCGGGGACGGTCAGGTGTTTGCACTGACAGGGGCTTATAATTTTAATACGGATGCGTTCTGGAAAAATTTTCTACGGGATCTTGAGCTGGGGCAGCTTGACAACACCGAGGGATATGTGTGCGCCACGGTGCCGCAGACAGGACCTGCCGGGATCGGATTTATCAGCATGCTGGGCTGGGGCAATGCGGTCACGATTCTGCCGGAGATGATGTACCGTCAGTTCGGGGACGAGGAGGCACTGCCGCGCCAGTATGAGAGCATGAAGCTTTTTGTGGAGGCGGAGATCCGCAAGATGGGGAAGAAAAATCTCTGGATTGGTCCGTCCCTAGGCGACTGGCTTGCGATGGGAAAAGGAATCGCATGGCAGGCGATGCACAACAATCCGGTGTCAAACGCGTTCATCGTGCATGATTTAAAGACCATCAGCGAGACGGCAGAACGGCTTGGAAAGCGAGAAGATGCGGCGCGGTACCGCAGACAGCTTGCCGCGACGACGGACGCTTATATCAAAAAATTCGTGAGTAAAAACGGAATCGTGGCGAAGGATTATCAGTCTGCCTACATTATGGCGTTAAAATATGTACTGCCGGAGGGCGAGCTGCGGGAACGGGTCAAGAAAAACTTTGTTGCCAACATCCGTAAAAACGGGCTGCAGACGGGATTTTTTGCGACGGAGCATCTACTGCCGCTTCTGGTGGAGGCGGGAGAGCAGAAGCTTGCCTATGATGTATTACTGCAGGAGAACTGCCCGGGGTGGATGTACCAGGTAAAATGTGGTGCAACGACAACCTGGGAGCGCTGGGATGCCTTAAAGCCGGACGGAACCGTCAATGAGGAGAAAATGGCGGGCTCCGGTGAAAATATGGTATCCTTTAACCATTACGCATTCGGCAGTGTGGGGGAGTTTTACTATCAGTATATCCTGGGAATCAGACCGGAAAAACCGGGCTTTGCAAAACTGCATTTTGCACCTTATCCGGACGAGCGCCTGGGAGGCGTATCCGGAAGCTATCTTTCCGTGGCAGGGAAGATCGAGAGCGCATGGCGGTACGAACCGGACGGCTGCCATATCCGGCTTGCAACGCCGGTGGAGGCGGTAGTGCTTCTTCCGGATGGAAGAAGTGAGAATGTGCCTGCCGGAACGTACGAGTGGACGGTGAAAAGACCGTAGTGAAAAGATCGAATATGTAAAAAGTGCAGGATATGTAAAAAAATCCGGAATCTGACTGAAAAAAAGGCAAGAAAGGAAATTGACGGCGGCAAGGCATAGATGATAAAATCTCATGAGTTATACATGTAAAGGATGAAAATTATGTTTGCAAAAATCAATTTCCACGATGAATTCTACAAGAAATTAAAGCTTCTGGTGCTGCCGATCACGATGCAGCAGTTTATGCTGGCGCTAGTCAGCGCAACGGACGCCATTATGCTTGGGGCGGTCAGCCAGACCTCCCTGTCGGCAGTGTCTCTGGCAGGGCAGATCCAGTTTGTCTTAAATCTGTTTATCAGCGGTATCTCTGCCGGTTCGGGAATCATGGCAGCACAGTATTGGGGGAAAAAGGACGCGGCTTCCATTGAGGAGGTCATGCCGATTGCACTGCGCACCAATCTCATATTCAGCGGTGCGTTCACCGTGTTTGCGGCGGTGGCACCCGAGGTGCTCATGCGCATTTTTACGTCCGATCCTGCGTTAATTGAGAGCGGAGCGGTCTATCTGCGCGCGGTGTCCCTGTCATATCTGCTGTGCGGTATTTCACAGATTTACCTGATTTTGCTGAAAAATACCGGCTATGCCACGGTCAGTTCACGGATCAGCTGTACAGCGGTCGTCGTGAATATTATCTGCAATGCGATCTTGATCTACGGGCTGTTGGGGCTTCCTGCGTTAGGAATACAGGGAGCGGCTTACGCGACGGTTATCGCCCGTTTGGTGGAGCTCGTCTGGAGTTATCTGGAGACGAAGCAGTCCGGGCGTGTGCAGGTCATCTGGAAGAAAATGTTCCATGCGGCGGATGCCGTTCTGACAAAAGATTTCTGGCGTTATACCATGCCGGTGCTCGGCGCTGCACTCGTCTGGGGAATCGCCTACGTGTCCTACTCTGTGATTATGGGACACATGGGAAGCGACGCGGTGGCGGCAAATTCCATCACCACGATCGCCAAGAATATGTTATCGTGCCTGATACGCGGCGTCAGCGGCGGTGCGGGCGTGCTGATCGGAAATCTGCTCGGTGCCGGAGAACTGGACAAGGCAAAAGTGTACGGCGGCAGACTGACGCGCATGGCGATTGTGGTCGGCATGACTACAGGCGGTCTTCTGATGCTGATCTCGCCTTTGATCGTGCGTTTTGCACCGCTCAGTGAGACGGCGGCAGAGTATCTGCAGTATATGCTGATCTTCTGTGGCTGCAATATCATGGCGCAGTCGGTCAACACGACAGTGCTGGACGGCATCTTCTGTGCCGGAGGGGATTCCAAGTTCGACATGAAGGGGAATCTCGGGGCAATGTGGTGCTTTTCCGTACCGTTTGGCTTCTTTGCGGCATTTGTGCTGAAATGGCCGGTCATGGTGGTGTACTGTATCGTGAACCTCGACGAGATTGTGAAGATTCCTGCTGTGTACTTACATTATAAAAAATATATCTGGGTGCGGAATATTACGGTACAGGAAGACGCTTGACAAGGTGCTTTTAGCCCTCCGGGCAGGATGCGCACTTGCGCGAAGGAGAGACATGCCGCAGGCGACCGCGCTTGGTGCGAAAATGTGTCGTGGCATATTTTTTATTGCAGAAAACGTTTGTGAGAAAGCCTGGAGAAGGCTGGCGCGGGTCTACAGAGGAAAAATAGCTGCGTGAGACCCGAAAACCGCTTGATAAGAGAGAAAAAGAGGGATAAATCCATGGCTTTTGGGCACAGGAAGCAAAAAATACGCCGTGAGACCCGGAAATTGTAAAATTCCGGGTCTCACGGCGTATTTTATCGGCTGTAGACCCGAGAACGCTCCAGCAGATAGAAAAAATGATCAAAATATTCCAGAAAACGGGTCTCACGGCGTATTTTATCGGCTGTAGACCCGAAGTTTCAGAATACAGAGCAGCTGGAATAAATACAACCATGGTACAGAAAGTTGCATGAATCCGCCGGGAGATTATGAAATGCAGAAAGACATTATTTATATTGTATGACTGTATGCAGATTTGACGAGCACCGTGAATCTCCGGGCGGGTTGCGTGGAAAGAATTCCTTGCAAAAGCGCGGGTGCTGTAATACCATAAATACATGATGGATTGCAGAAGGAGTAGCTTGTATGGGTGAAGATATAACGGTCAGAGAGATCGGGATTTATTTATTAAACCGGGTCGAAGTGACGCTGAAAGATGACAGCAGGGCAGAGGGAATCCTGCAGAATATTGCGGCGGAGACGATCACTGTAGAGGGCAGGGAGATCATGCTTTCGGATGTGGCGGATATCCGGCTGGCAGGGGAACTGACAGATTATGATGTGATGCGTGATACCGGAATGATCGGGAATTTTACATTTGCGCCGGAAGGCTGTCGTGATGCCACGGAACTGGAACTCATGCGGTATGGAGATTTTGCGTGTACCGTGTCCTGTCATCTGAAGCTTGCAGCCGGAAAGATCTGCGCGGATGACATCCGGCTGGTATCGCACACACACAAGGTATGCGTGGAAAAATTAAGCCAGACGGAAGCAATTTACCGTTTTTTTGATGGATCATTTTATTTTTCCCGAATGCACTCCGGACGAACGGCTTTATCGGGAACTGCTACGTCTCACAGAATTATGCGAAGATGGAGAACGCCGGACTGCCGCGCGGAAATATCATGTTTTCGCAGGATCAGATTGACTTTGGATTCAAACCGGGCAATATCTACGTGGTTTCCTACACTTGCGCCAAAGAACCTGGTGAGATGGTGCAGGAAGCGGTCAGTGTGACGCTGGAGAAGATGCACCCCTGTGCGGATTATGCGAAAGTGTGGATTGACGGGAACGGCGAGGTAAATACCGCAGAAGAGACGGTGCTGCAGACCGGCGATATCGCGCAGGTACGGTATGTGGGACTCATTACGGCTTACCGCACGGATAACGGTACCGGTTATATTTCCGGGGAATACTGGTTCCATGTCAACAATCTCACAGATGCCGGGGAGGCGTCGCAGCTGGTTCTGGGGCGCAGGGTTTCGTTTACGATCTAGCAGACCTTAAAGGGTAAGCTTTGCGCGGCGAAGGATGTCGCTCTGATCTCAGAGAAGACGGTCATTGCAGAGGAGAAGCAGGAAGAATCCAAACCGGAGAGACTGCGCGGTTATATCGTAAAATACATGATCAAGCAGCCGGTCAGTGCAGGGTTCGGTTTTATTGTACCGGAGGAAGAACTGGAAGCCCATCTGGAGGATAAGGAGGGAACCGTCTATTTCAGGCAGACAGACATTGATTGTGAGACGATGCCGAAGCTGAATACCAAAAGTTATTATTACGAGGTTATATATACCCCGTATATCCTGCATGGCAAGACATGCGCGAAGGATGTGAAGATCGGTGCCGGACATCCGTATCCGGAGAAAAAGTCGACCGCTCCGGTGGCGGTGACCGCAGTGACAAAAAAGATTGTTTCAAAGACACTGCCGCTTGCGGAATATCTGGAAGCGGAGGAGACGCGCTATGCGGGGGCTTCTCCGAAGCTTGGAATTATCTCCTTCTACAACGGGCATTATGCGCTGATCAGCGACTGCTATATCAATAAAAAGCTTGTGACAGATCAGGAGTATGCGCCGGACGGCGCGATTGCGATCTTCAATCCGGAGCTTGCACAGATCGAAACAGAAGAGGCGATAAAGACGGCAAAGCACTGCTATCTGGTAAAATATGTGCCGGGCGGCACAATGGTAAATGAAAAAAACGGCATGGAGCATCCGTCTATTGATCATAATTATCCGGTTCTGGTGGTGGCGTCCTTTGCGAAGAACCAGTATATCTGTCTTAAAATTGAGGCGGATGCATTGCAGGTGCGGAAAGTGGAGCAGGTAATGTCCACGCTTGGTACCGCCGTACCGGAACAGGTGGATTTTGATATTCCGGAGCTTTGCAACGGGGAAAGTGTGATCTTCGAGCTGACGGATTCCACAGCGGCTTACCACGTCATCGACAGCGTGGGGGATGATTTTTACCGTATAAATGCGCAGAAATTCAATGCGGAGTTGGGATAAGGAGTGTGGAAAAATGAACTATAAGCGGATTACAGATCTTCCAGGTGTGCGGATTGCACGCGAGGCGATGGTGGTTGGAGACGTGACGATCGGGGAGGACAGCTGTGTGCTGTTTTACTCCACCGTGCGCGGGGATGAGGGAACCATCACGATCGGAAGAGAGACAAACATTCAGGAAAGCTGTACGATTCATGCGAGCATTGAGGGCGATGTGGTGATCGGTGACAATGTGACCATCGGACATCAGGCGGTTGTCCACGGATGCACGGTGGGTGACCGGACGCTGATCGGGATGGCGGCGACGATCTTAGACGGAGCGGAGATTGGCTGTGACTGTATCGTCGGGGCGGGAAGCCTTGTCACAAAGCACACCCGAGTGCCGGATGGATCGCTGGTGCTCGGAAGCCCGGCGAAGGTCGTGCGGCAGCTGACGGAAGCGGAGAAAAAAGAGATTTACCGCAACAGCCGGGAATATGTGAAGGTGGCGCATGAGATGCAGGAGCAGGGACTACTCCCGTGACAGGCGCAATAAGCATATCGTGCGTTGCTTTGATAAGTAATATTATGAGAAGACCACACCATGGGATTTCAGATGAAAATGCAGATGGACATTCGGTTCAAAAAATGTGGCATTTCTAACCAGCCGAATGTTTGCATCTTCGATGATCCGTGT
>ENA-OXEE01000389-OXEE01000389.1-human-gut-metagenome-genome-assembly--contig:-NODE-389-length-23259-cov-20.1226_pt1 | contig 23259 bp, 25 predicted proteins | sample MGYA00249824_ERZ652242 | MGnify/ENA primary metagenome ERZ652242 (study PRJEB26925, sample SAMN05826943) | human gut metagenome | biome: ENVO:2100002; feature: ENVO:00000062; material: ENVO:00002003... | reverse complement strand
CTCGGAGATGTGTATAAGAGACAGGCATACATTTGTGGAATGTAATAGATAAACCACTCTAATTATGAAACATAAAATTGTCTTTTTGATTATCAGCTTTTGTTTTGCAATAAAAATTGTTGCACAAAATACAGTTTTAGACGTTACTTATCACGGTGCCGTGGGCGACGGGAAAACGTTGAATACGGAATGTTTGCAAGGGGTTATCGATGAACTCCATGCACACGGGGGAGGGCAGGCGTATTTCCCTGCCGGACGCTATCTGACGGGAAGCCTGCAATTGAAGTCGGGCGTGACGCTTTACTTGGAACGCGGCGCCGTATTGTTGGGGAGCACCAGCCCGTACGATTATCCGCATGTTGAACCGCAAAGTGATTTGAAAGTAAATGATGACCATTTCAATCAGGCGTTGATTTATGCCGACGGGGCGGAACGTATCGGCATCATGGGGATGCGCTTTTCATCCGCTTAGGGCATCGTTCGGGAGAGAAGCCCGGACGTGTGCGCAATGTGACGGTGAAGAACCTGTATGTGGAAGTGCCTTTCGGGCGTCCGGATATCGATTATGATTTGCGGGGACCGGCGGTGACGTTTTTCCATAATCCGTTTCCCGCTTCGATATCGGGCATACCGGGGCATGCCGTCGAGGATGTGACGCTGGAGAATATCGAGATTGTCTATCCGGGGCGCGCGTCGAAGGGCATGGCGTATATGCCGTTGAGCAGGCTGGAGGATGTGCCGGAGAACGTGAAGGGGTATCCCGAATTTACGATGTTCGAGGAGTTGCCTTCGTGGGGCTTTTACGTGCGCCATGTCAAAGGGATTCGGATGAAGGATATCCGTCTGCGCCTGAAGGAGGACGATTTCCGTCCCGCTTTCGTATTCGACCGGGTAAGCGGCTTGAGCCTTACGGACATCGATTTGCCCGGAACGAAGCGGGGCGGGCAAGTGGTGCTGCGGAAAAGCGGCTTGCAAGAAGCGGACGAGGGGGTGAAAGAGGAAGTGTTGGAAATTGAAAATTGAGAATTGAAAATTATTCGTGCGGCATCTCCTGTTACGCCGGATTCCGTGCCCACGCCGTGGGGAAGCTTTCGCAGTCTGTAAATCTTCCGACCGCCCGTGATTACAAATCCGGCGTGACGGACACCCTCTGTTATTAACTGTTCATTATTCACTATTAACTATCAAAAGTTCTTCATTCTTCATTAAAAAACTCGTATCTTTGTGGCGGTAAAAAACAGATTCGGTATGGACAAGCGTGCGCGTTATAGAGATTTTTCGGGCTTTTTGGCGGAACTGTTCCCCTTCAAGGTGCAGAAGATTTCGCTGAATGCGGGCTTTACCTGCCCCAACCGGGACGGGACGAAGGGCTATGGCGGATGTACGTATTGCAATAACCAGACGTTTAATCCCGGCTATTGCCGGACGGAAAAGAGCATTACCCGCCAATTAGAAGAGGGGAAGGTGTTCTTTGCCAAGAAATATCCGGAGATGAAATACTTGGCTTACTTTCAGGCATATACGAATACGTATGCCGGGGTGGGCGAATTGAAGCGGATGTATGAAGAAGCGTTGGGAGTGGAAGACGTGGTGGGGCTGGTCATCGGGACCCGTCCCGACTGTATGCCCGACGCTTTGCTGGATTATCTTGCGGAACTGAACAAACGCACCTTCTTGCTTGTTGAATACGGGATAGAAAGCACCGATGACGAGACGTTGCGCCGCATTAACCGCGGGCATACGTTCGCCTGTACGGAGGACGCGGTGAGGCGTACGGCGGCAAGGGGCATCCGCACGGGAGGGCATGTCATCGTGGGGCTTCCAGGCGAGGCGGAGAGAGAGAAGGTGATTCGTCAGGCGGGGATTTTGTCGCGCCTTCCGCTCACGACCTTGAAGTTGCACCAGCTTCAATTGATAAAAGGTACGCGCATGGGGCAGGAGTATGCCGGACATCCCGAAAACTTCCACCTCTACACGGCGGACGAGTATATCGACTTGGTGATAGACTATATCGAACATTTGCGTCCCGGCTTGGTGCTGGAGCGTTTCATATCCCAGTCTCCTAAAGAACTTTTGATAGCTCCCGACTGGGGGATGAAAAACTACGAGTTCACCGCCCGCCTTCGCAAGCGGATGGAAGAACGGGACGCATGGCAAGGAAAGTTTTTTCAAAAATAAAATGGATAAACTTAAAAACTAAACAAATATGAAACTGAAAGGGAACGTACATTACGTGGGTGTGAACGACCGTTCGAAGACGTTGTTCGAAAATTTGTGGCCGTTGCCATACGGCGTGTCTTATAACTCTTATCTGATAGCCGATGACGAGATGGTGGCGTTGGTAGATACGGTAGATGTGGCTTTCTTCGAGGTGTACTTGAAGAAAATCAAGGCAGTAATCGGCGACCGTAAAATCAATTATCTGATTATTAATCACATGGAGCCGGACCATTCGGGCTCAATCGCTTTGATTAAGCAATATTATCCCGACATCGTGTTGGTGGGCAACAAGAAGACGTTCGACATGGTGGAAGGTTTCTACGGCGTAGGCGGAGACCGTTACGTGGTGGGCGAAGGTGATTTCCTGAAATTGGGACACCACAACCTGCGCTTCTACCTGATTCCGATGGTGCACTGGCCCGAAACCATGGTCACTTTCGATGAGACCGAAGGCATCCTCTTCTCGGGCGACGCGTTCGGTTGCTTCGGCGCGTTGAACGGCGGATGCATCGACAAGGACATCAATACCGAAATCTACGAAGGCGAGATGCGCCGCTATTACGCGAACATCGTGGGCAAGTTCGGCAATCCGGTGCAGAAGGCGTTGCAGAAATGCAAGGGGCTGGACATCCGGATGATTTGCTCTACCCACGGGCCGGTATGGACCGAGAAGATTCCGCAAGTGGTTGACCTGTACGACCGCCTGAGCCGGTACGAAGGCGAGGAAGGCGTGGTTATCGCATACGGCACGATGTATGGCAATACCGAAGAGCTTGCCGAAACCATTGCCGAAGAACTTAGCGCGCAAGGCATCAAGAACATCGTGATGCACAACGTGTCGAAGACCCCGCATTCGTACATCTTAGCGGACATTTTCCGCTACAAAGGCTTGATAGTGGGCTGCACTACTTATAATATGAACCTCTATCCCGAAATGGAAGCCTTGTTGAGCAAGATAGCTGCGCGCGAGATGAAGAATCGTGTGATGGGCTATTTCGGCTCGTTCACCTGGGCAAGCGCAGCCGTGAAGAAATTAGCGGAATATGCCGAGAAGCTGAAGTTCGAGTTAGTGGGCAATCCGGTAGAGATGAAGCAAAGCATGAGCGAGGACACCGCCCGTCAGGCGAAAGAACTGGCGAAGGCGATGGCGGAAAGGCTGAAAGCGTGATTGATTTTTTCACCACAGATTACACAGATTTAAATAATTAATAATGAAGACTTAATAGCAGCAAAACATATACCGTTATTCATTATTCACTTTTAATTATTAATTATTTAAATCTGTGTAATCTGTGGTGAGCTTTTTATAAACGTCTATGTTACAGAAACTATACGACAAGAACAACGACCCGAAGGTGTTGCAACGCATCGTTGATATCCTGAACGACGGGGGGATTATCATCTATCCCACCGACACGATGTATGCCATGGGATGCCATGCCTTGAAAGAACGTCCTATCGAGAAGATTTGCCGGTTGAAGGACTTGAATCCCAAGAAGAACAATCTTTCCATTATTTGTTACGACCTGAGCAACATCAGCGAATACGCACAGGTGGGCAATGCCACTTTCAAGCTGATGAAGCGCAACCTGCCCGGTCCGTTCACCTTTATCCTGAAAGCCGATAGCCGTTTGCCCAAGATATTCCGCAACCGGAAAGAAGTGGGCATCCGTGTGCCCGGCAATGAGATTATCCGCGAGATATGCCGCTTGCTGGATGCTCCGATATTGACCACCACCTTGCCCCTGCGTGAAGGGGAAGACATCGAATATGCCACCGACCCGGAACTGATAGACGAGAAATTCGGTGATGAAGTAGACTTGGTTATCGATGGAGGCATAGGCGGTATTGAACCTTCTACCGTAATAAATTGTTATGAAGATGTGCCGGAGATAGTGCGGCAAGGAAAAGGAGAACTGATAGAGTGAATTTGTTTTTGAAACGCAGATTAGCGCAGATTCACGCAGATTTAGATTAAATTATTATATGAAAATGTCCGCATTTTATCAAATAGCGTGTAGGGGCAGGGTTTGCCTGCCCGAATGCGTCCACAGATACATTGGATATTTGCGGACATTCTATATTATAATCTGCGTTTCTGATTTTCATTATAAAAAGTTACATTATGTTTTTATCATCATTAGCTTCGCTTTTGCTGGCGGCGGAAGCGGAAACAAAATTGGTTAATGTTGAGCAATTGCTCGACAAGTTATTAAATTGGAGCATCGAAGCGGGGAAGAATATCTTGGCTGCTTTGATTATCTTCGTTGTAGGGCGTTTTGTCATCAAGCAAATCAATCGCTTGTTCCGGAAGATATTGGAACGGCGCAAGTTGGAAATCAGCGTACAGACATTTTTAGAGAGCTTGGTAAGCTTGTTGCTCAACTTGGTACTCGCCTTTGCGGTTATCAGCAAGCTGGGTGTAGAAACCACCAGTCTTGCGGCTCTGTTGGCTTCGGCAGGTGTGGCTATCGGTATGGCTCTGTCGGGCAATCTGTCGAACTTTGCGGGCGGGCTGATTATCTTGGTCTTCAAGCCTTTCAAGGTAGGCGATTACATTGACGGACCGAATGACGAAAGCGGTACGGTGAAGGAAATCCAAATCTTCCATACGGTGTTGACCACGGTAGATAACCGTTTGATTTATGTGCCTAACGGCTTGTTGAGCAGCAATGCCATTACCAACTACAGCAAGCAGGAAACACGTCGTGCCGAATGGGTGTTCGGAGTGGAATACGGAGAAGATTTCGATAAGGTGAAAGCCGTGCTCCAGCGCATCATTGATGCCGACCCGCGTATCCTGAAAGACCCAGCCCCGATGATTGCCTTGGGCGCATTGTCGGCAAGTAGTGTGGATATCAAAGTACGCGCATGGGCAAAGACTTCCGATTATTGGGATGTCTATTTCGATATGAATAAGATTGTTTACGAAACCTTCAACAAAGAAGGCATCGGTTTCCCGTTCCCGCAACTTACGGTGCATCAGGCGAAAGACTGAATGGTGTACAGATTTTTCGTCACAGATTAATTTATTTACAATTTACCATTTGGATGATTACACAGATTTTAAAATTAATTATTTTAATCTGTGTAATCTGTGGTGAGATTAACGCTCGTAATCCACAAAACTATATGCGTATGCGTGCTTTTCATCAAGGGGATGCGTTTCCCGATTCACCTCTTTCCATATTTTCTTGTCTACTTCCGGGAAGAATACATCGGCTTCTTTATCAGCATCTTCTATTTCGGTCAGGCAAAGGCGGTCGGCAATAGATAAGGCTTCGGCATAGAGGCTGGCACCGCCAATGATGTAAACATCCTCTTCTTCTGCACAATGCGCCAAGGCTTCTTCCAACGAGTGAAAACATTCGGTGCCTGGAAAGTCGTGCGCTCCTTTGCTTAATACGATGTTGCGGCGGTTGGGCAAAGCACCTTTGGGAAGTGACTCGAATGTTTTCCGTCCCATAATGATGGTATGCCCCGTGGTCAATGCCTTAAAGCGTTTCAGGTCATTGGGGAGCCAATATAATAGTTTGTTCTCGAAACCGAGTCCTCGGTTTTTGTTGATAGCGGCAATGATAGTAATCATAATTGATTAATGCTTTTTTCACCACAGATTACACAGATTAAAATAATTAATTTATAAAATCCGTGTAATCTGTGGTGTATATTTTATACTGAAACTTTTCCTGCGATGTGCGGCCACGGATTGTAATCGGTCAATTCGAAGTCTTCGTATTTGAAGTCGAAAATGCTCTTTACATCCGGATTCAATTTCATCTTAGGGAGCGGGCGAGGCTCGCGGGTCAGTTGCAGGTCTACTTGTTCCAAGTGGTTCAGGTAGATGTGTGCATCGCCTAAGGTATGGATAAAGTCGCCCGCTTCCAGTCCTGTCACTTGAGCCATCATTTGGAGCAGGAGGGCATACGAAGCGATGTTGAACGGTACGCCTAAGAAGCAATCGGCACTGCGTTGGTACATTTGCAGGCTGAGCCGTCCGTTTGCTACGTAGAATTGGAAAAACATGTGGCAGGGCGGAAGGTTCATGTTTTTCAGGTCCGCTACGTTCCAGGCGTTGACGATGATGCGTCGGGAGTCGGGATTGTGCTTGATGTCTTCTATGGCTTCCGCTATTTGGTCGATGCATCCTCCTTCATAGTCGGGCCATGAACGCCATTGGTATCCGTAGATATGCCCCAAGTTTCCGTCCGCATCCGCCCATTCGTTCCAGATGCGCACGCCGTTCTCTTGCAGGTAATGTACATTGGTATCTCCGCGCAAGAACCAAAGCAGTTCGTAGATAATGGACTTGAGATGCAGTTTCTTGGTAGTTACCAGTGGAAATCCATCGGCAAGGTTGAAGCGCATTTGGTGTCCGAATACGCTGATAGTCCCCGTTCCCGTGCGGTCGTGTTTCTGCACGCCTTCGGTGCGGATGCGTCTGAGTAGGTCTAAATATTGTTGCATTTTTCTGTGTTTGCTTGATTTTTCAGGCAAAGGTAATCAGATTCGAGCGAATGCGCAAACATTCTTTTGGCAGATAACGGATTTTTCTTTGCTAATTAAGAAATTATTCCTGTCAATTTGTCAGTAATATGCTGTCAAAAATGCATCCGTATGCGTTGGCTGATGAAGCCTGCTTTATCGCGTTTCGCACTTGGCTTCGTAAGCCGATGCATATAGGTTCGTTTTATTAGTAACCGGGTAGGGTTTCTTGGTTTGATTTAGACATTTATGAAGCGTCTTTTGTTTTTCAGAAATAATGTGTATCTTTGTCCTTGTTGATAACCCTAAAAACATCGTTTGAATATGGCAACTTATAGAGCGCTTCCTTACGGCATATCGGATTTCAGACGTATCCGTCGTGAAAACTATTATTTGGTAGATAAAAGTTCGTTTATCACCAAGCTGGAAGAAACAGCCAGTTTCCTTTTCCTGATTCGTCCCCGCCGTTTCGGCAAGAGCCTGTTCTTGTCTATGTTGCGCTATTATTATGACATTGCAGAGAAGGATAATTTTCAGGAACTGTTTAAAGGGCTTTGGATAGCGGAGCATCCTACGTGGAATCAAGGGCGTTTCCAAGTGATGCATATCGACTTTTCCCAAATCGGAGGAACCATTGATGAGTTAACTGAAAACTTCGACGGGTATATGCGGATGAAGTTCACCAACTTTGCCCGTAAGTATGCGGCGTATTATCCGAAGGATTACTTGGACGAATTGAACAAATATTCTTCCGCTAGCGACATCATGAATTACGTGCACGATGCTGCCAAAGACCAGGGGTGTCCGCTCTATCTGATTGTGGACGAATACGATAATTTCACCAATACGGTATTGAACGAGAAAGGCGAGAATATTTATCATGCCATGACTCATGCGAGCGGTTTTTATCGGGATGTGTTCAAGAAGTTCAAGGGTAACTACGACCGTATCCTGATGATGGGTGTCAGTCCGGTTACGTTGGATGACCTGACCAGTGGGTACAATATCGCCACAAGCATTACTATGGATTCCCGTTTCAACCAAATGTTAGGGTTCAGTGAAACGGAAGTGCGGGAGATGATCCGTTATTATCAGGAGGCAGGTGTCTTGCAAGCGGATGAAGAGCAACTGATAACCGAGATGAAGCCTTGGTATGATGGATATTGTTTTTCGGATGAGGTAATCTATACCGATCCGAAAATGTTCAATTGCGACATGGTGACTTATTATTTGAACAGCTTTATCCAAAACGGTCGTGCTCCTAAGGAGATGATAGACCGTAACACGAGCATGGATTATGCCAAGCTGAACAACTTGATTAAATTAGACCAACTGGACGGGGACCGAAAAGGAGTCTTATTAGAAATAGCCGAGAAAGGTTCTATCACAGGCAAAGTCGCCAATTCTTTCCCTGCCGCCCAGCTGACCGACCCGGAAATGTTCAAGAGCCTGTTGTTCTATTACGGGATGCTGACCTTTACCGATGATTACGGTATTGAACAGGAACTGGGCATTCCCAACAACAATGTCCGCAAGCAATATTATGAGTTCTTATTGCGTGAATACCAGAATCTGCACCCCATAGACCTATCCGGCTTAATACGTTGCTATCGGGAAGCTGCTTTAAACGGCAATTGGCATCCGATGATGGATTACATCTTGCAGGCGTATCACGATACGACTTCGGTGCGCAGCTTGATAGAAGGTGAACGTAACTTGCAGGGCTTTATGAACGCATATCTTAACCTGAATACATATTATCTGACCGCTCCCGAGGTGGAACTGAACCACGGCTATTGTGATTTCTTCCTGATGCCGGACTTGATTCGCTGGCCGATGGTGAAGCACAGTTATATCTTGGAATTGAAATACCTTTCCATATCCGATACGGAAGAGAAAGCGGAGAAGCAATGGGCGGAAGCTATAAAGCAAATCAAACAATACGGACAAGGCAAGAAAGTGCAGCTTCTGACCTCAGGTACTCAGCTTCACTTGATTGTGGCACAGATTCAGGGATACGAAAAGAAGAGAGTGGAAGAAATCAGTTTGCCTGTAAACTTTTGATTTTGTATCTTTGCGCAACTTTATAGCATACAAAAAATGAATCTTCCTGTTGATTTTATAAAAAGAACCAGTGATTTGTTAGGCGAAGAGCAGTTTGCTGCCTTTTGTGAAGCACTTTCCAAGGAATCTCCGGTCAGTATCCGTGTAAATCGCTTGAAAACGGATGCTGTGCCTGAAGGGGGGCATCGGGTGCCGTGGTGTGATATGGGTTATTATCTATCTTCCCGTCCTGCGTTCACGTTCGACCCTTTGTTTCATGCCGGATGTTATTATGTACAAGAGGCTTCTTCAATGTTTCTCGAACAAGTCTTAAAGCAATATGTACACGAGCCGGTAGTGATGCTCGACCTTTGTGCCGCTCCGGGTGGAAAATCTACGTTGGCACGCTCTGTCTTGCCCGAAGGAAGCCTGTTGGTAGCAAATGAAGTGATGCGCAATCGGGTGCAGGTATTGGCGGAGAATGTCACGAAGTGGGGGCATCCCGATACCGTGGTCTTAAATAACGACCCTGCCGATTTTGCTCAGTTGGGTGAATTATTCGATGTTATCCTGACCGATGTCCCTTGCTCGGGCGAAGGCATGTTCCGCAAGGACCCAGTGGCGGTAGAAGAATGGAGCAAGGAGAATGTCACGCTCTGTTGGCAACGCCAGCGGCGTATCGTGAGTGATATTTGGAGGTGCCTGAAACCTGGCGGACTATTGATATACAGCACTTGTACGTATAATCGGGAAGAAAATGAAGACAATGTGGCATGGATAGCCGAAGAATTAGGGGCGGAAATGCTTCCGGTAGAAGTGCAGCCCGAATGGAGTATAACCGGGAATTTGGCGGGAAAAGATTTCCCTGTCTATCGTTTCCTGCCTCACCGCACCGAAGGCGAGGGATTGTTTATGGCGGTTTTGCGCAAGTCGGGAGAAAGCGAGGAAGATATTCCGGCATTCCGCCAGCGGAAGGAAAAGAAAGCAAAAGGCGGGAAAGGGAAGGATAAAATGCCGGTTTTGCCTAAAGAAGTCAAAGACTGGTTAGTATCTTCCGACCAATATGCATGGATGATGGAGCAGAATCGGATTACTGCATTTTCCGCTATTTATCAGTCTGTCTATGAAAATCTTCGGGAGCGTATGCGCATGGTATGTGCGGGTGTTCAGGTAGCAGAGATAAAGGGGAAAGATTTAATTCCTTCACATGCCTTGGCTATGTCGGTCTGCCGTAATGAGAAAGCTTTCCCTTCGGTAGAGGTAAGCTATGAACAGGCGATTGCCTATTTGCGGAAAGAAGCGTTTGCATTGGAGGCGGATGCTCCCCGTGGCTATATATTAATAAGGTATAAGGGAAAGGCATTGGGCTTTGTCAAGAACATCGGCAATCGTGCCAATAACCTCTATCCGCAAGAGTGGCGCATCCGGAGCGGGTATTTGCCCGAGCAGGTGAGCGTGGTTGTATGATACGTTGAGCGTATGTGAATCTTAAATAATATGAATTAATTCAATGACAATTCTTCACCTTTCAGACACTCACAATCTGCATCGGCAACTCACTGACTTGCCCGATGCAAATATCCTCATCCATTCCGGTGATTTTACTATGGCAGGAACGGAACAGGAAGCAATAGATTTTCTCAATTGGTTTTGTGACTTACCTTATCAGCACAAGATTTTTATTGCTGGAAATCACGACACTTGCTTGTATGGTGCAACCTTGTCCGGTTTGGATGAGAATTGTCACTATCTCTGCAATTCAGGCATCTGCATAGATGGGGTAAAATTCTACGGAATGCCTATGTTTGTAGAGGATGCCATCGAAGGGAAAGATAAATATTCTATTCAGGCCATTCCTGCTGATACAGATGTCCTAATTACACATTGTCCTCCATTAGACATCCTTGACTATGACGGCAAGTATCATTATGGGAGTAATGATTTATGGGAGAAAGTCAATTCCGTTAAGCCTAAACTTCACTTGTTCGGACATATTCATTCAAATTATGGAAGAATCGTTCATTCTGGCATTATCTTTTCCAATGCCAGCATGGTGGACGAAGGATATCTGTTGCGAAAAGAACGTACGAACTTGTTCTATTTAAAGCGATGAGAACAAGTATTCCCAATTCTACACACAAAAAAATGCACGTCTAATGAAAATTTAACATTTGAAATGCAATTTCCATCATGCTTACGAGTATAATTCTCAAAACAAAAGGGCTAAATTTATTTGGCGGTCTGCGATATTGTTCCGCAAATCTTTGTCTTTCTCGAAATTTATCCGTTACTTTGTATCCAAGCTAAAGTAAAAAGAAGGTTTAAGAGACAGACATAAGAAATTAAAGACATATTGCAAGCGACTTGTAGACAAGTTATTTGGCTTTAGTAAATCTGGTAAATTGAAAATAGCCCCGAATAATAAGTCGAAAGGTAGGTTTGTACCCTGCAAAGGGCGCAGACTGCTTTTCCTTATTTGGGCTAAGGGTTTTACCAGAACCTACTAAAGCAAAGAAGCGAAAAGATTAGGCTGTGTCCTTTTTCTTATGCCCTTTGTAGAAAACGGTATAAACTTTAAAATCTTAAATATATGGATTATAAATTGGAATACATGGAACGTCTGTTTGCCAAGATAGGCAAGAAAAAGACGGAATCTTATGTCATCAGTCGGATATGGCATCAGCTGAATGATGACCGTGTGAAGTTTGTCGTACAACAATATGTTAGAATAGGACAAGATAAGTATGCACTCGCAGACTTATATCTGCCTCAACTTAATATCTTCATTGAAATAAACGAGCCTTTCCATGAAAATAACATCGAGAAGGATAAACTTCGCAATGAGAGAATAGTGGATATAACACATTCGGAACTTCGCGTTATAGTTTGTGGATCTGGAGCGGAAGACAAGAACGGGGAAAAGGAAATTCATTGGAAATCTCTCAATGAAATCCATTGTCAAATTGCAGAAGTCGTTTCTTTTATCAAACAACGGATATCAGAACTTGGTGAAAACTTCAAGCCTTGGGACGATGTAAGCACGCTTTCCGTAGAATATCATCGGAATAAAGGCTATCTAAAAGTAGAGGACAACGAGTGTCTACGTACTACGGACGATATTGCGACAGTATTCGGTACGAAAGCTAAAAACCGAGGATTCTTACGTGCTTCGGGGGCAAAAGTCAAAGAAAACACAATCGTTTGGTGGCCGAATGCAGGACACCCTCTTTGGCATAATGAACTTTCGGAGGACGGAATGTTTATCTACGAATATCCGACACAAGAGAACAAATCCATTACTCCGGCGGAACATCTCAAACAATGGCTCTCCGCTCCCGAAGAAACAAGAATAACATTCTTACGTTACAAGGATGATTTAGGTTTTTGTTTTTATCGTTTCGTAGGTGTGTTCCGTCTTAATCATGATAGGTCAATTAAAGAAAACAAATGTGTCTGGGAACGTGTCTCTGATACGTATCAACTTGATGTTTAATTCCTAAAAATCTTAAAGCTATGGCTTACGCATGGAAAGTAACTGTAAAGTCTCCTTGGAAAAAATATGTCAAAGGACTTTCTGTTCAGGTTGTTACCACAAGTTGTGGCAAACCAACAAGTAAAGAGATTTTCGATGCTTTTAAAAATCAATTAGGCATTGAAAAAGAAAGCGGTGCAAATCCGTCATTTGATATTGAGAAGATTAAATAATTGGCACTAAACGTGAAAATGGCAGGATGTATATTTTACACCCTGCCATTATTGTAAACTTATGTATGAAAATAATCGATAATATAATTGAGTCAATATCCAGTTGTCTGTCACTCATCTTTTGGGTGATAGTGGTATTGGTTTGCGCTGGCATATTGGCTTTACTATCATAAAACAAAATGATTTTTGAATTAGTTCTTGAAAAAGATTTCTATCAACATTTTGGAGATGGGTATTGTATGGAAATGCCTGCAAGCCAAAACCGGATCGATAGGCTGTTAAATTTTTTATGCGAACAAAATGCTCTATGGAGATTTTATGCCATATTCTCTAATGGAATTTGGTTTCATGGAATACATATCGTTTTTCCGAAGAATGCTGATGCGGATTCAGCAATACAAGATGTCTGCAAATGGTCAGGAAGCACTTCTTATTGTGCTATAGAAAACGGCACACAAACAGTCTTTGATACAGATGGAGATGTCATTGCTTTTGCGGACTTTACGGAAGGATCTGAGAATTAAACATAAAAGATTGTTAACCAATGAATAGAATGAAAAAGAGTTTATTTGTATTGGAAGCTGTTACGTTCACGAAAAAACGCCGCCGACACAAAGACGATTACCAACCATTTACGACTGACATATCGTTTATTTCTTTCCATAAGCGATTTGAAGAAGCCGAAACCGGAATAAGCCGGTTCTTGAATGAAAATAATACATGGGATGATATTTATTGTTTCTATATCCGCCAAGTGCCACAAGGTGTTTTTCTTACACCTTATTGCCTTGACGGTTATGCCGTATGGCTATATGACCAACATGGGACTTTGATAGATGAACGTCCCTATCCGTCCTATCAATTTGGGAATCATTTCAATGGAAGATCCAAAGAAAGACTGCGTTTCCACATTGGTGATGTGGTAGAATATAGAGGGGAATTATGTATTGTGATATCAGTTCCCGAAGAACATTATGACAGGATGTTGGATGATAGCGATGACTGCTATTGCGTTCTCTATTTGAATCAAGACTTTGACAGTTGTGAGTTTTATCATAGCCATCCTGAATGCATTAAGGTGATGTCGCCGAGATTTCCCATCTCTCAAGAGGTTCAAAATCAAATAACTCGTGTTAAAGAATGGTATGTCAAATGTTTAGAGGAATAAAAAATATTAATTAAACAAGATTCTGACTATGGGAAAGCATCCTTGGAGCAAACTGCAATCGGCTTTATATAAGGTGATTGACAAAAAGGTGGATTTTCGGATATACAGTTGCTCATACGACATTGGTCAGTGTCTAGGGATTCCCCGTTATTGGATAACCATCGGAAAGGAAATCGTATGGGATTTTCCTAAAAACGCGATGTGGGACGATAGCGATTGGAATTTCTTCGATGAGGTACAAAGCATATCACGATTAATAAAAGCGTATGTCGATTGTCCCAAAGATAAACTATTGACATACGCCTTTAATGATAGGTGGAAAATACTTCCCTATCTGCTCGCTTGCGACAAACGCATCGGCAAAAGACGTTTGGTGCAAATGCTAGAGAAAGATGAGTATTCATGCGTGGCATGGATTATCCGTAAAAGATTAGGAATAAAACAAACAGAAAACAATAGTTAAGGAATAAGATGAAGAATAGTTTATTTGTATTGGAAGTTGTCACATTCACAAAGAAACGCCGCCGGCACAAAGACGATTACCAACCATTTACTCGGGAAGTGTCGGAGGTTTCCTTTTACAAGCGATTGGAAGAAGCCGAAACCGGAATAAGCCGATTCCTGGAGGAACATCGTGCATGGGATGACATCTATTGTTTCTATATCTGCCAAGTGCCACTAGGTGTTTCTCTTACGCCTTTTTGCTTTGACAGTTATGCTGTATGGCTATATGACCAACATGGGACTTTGATAGACGAGCGTCCCTATCCGTCATATCTCTTTGGATGCTATTTCTGTGGAAGACCCAAAGAAAAACTGCGTTTTCACATCGGTGATGTGGTGGAATATCGAAGTAAGCTGTGTATTGTCATTTCTGTTCCTAAGGAGCACTATGATAGCGTGCAGGATGAACTCGAAGATAGTTATTGCGTTCTTTATTTAGACCAAGATTTCGATAATCATGAGTGGTTTAATCATGGTCATGCTGAATGCATTAAAGTGATGTCGCCAAGATTCCCTATTTCGCAAAAGGTTCAAAATCAAATAACCCATGTTAAAGGGTGGTATGCCGAATGCCAAAAGAAACAAGGTTAAAGACATTTGTTTCAAGTTAGACGAAACAAAGTTCGTTTGTCATTTGTCATTTATATCTTATTAAAACATTCATTATATGGAAACAAATTTGGATTTACGCGAACAATTACTTTCTGTGGAAAAGGAAATAAAGAAACTTGTCGGGAAAGAACCTATGAATTTTTATCTTCGGCATGTGGATGAAAATACAATGCAGGAACTGGAAAATTTGGCAGAAAAACGAAATTATATCTTGAATCAAATGTTTAAAGCTTCGCCACAAGAAGTCAAACGCTTTGAAGAAATAAACACGTTGCTTTATGAACTAACTCAAAAGATGTACAAACGTACAGCCCGTTTGTACCGTTCATTATTAAAAGATGAAAAAGATTCTTCCTTTGATGTTGATTACAATATCGAAGGAATATTGCGTTACGTCTATAATGATGAAGAATCAGTCCTCCGGCTGGATGATGACGAGTATTATGCTTCCGACTTCAACTATATGCTTGAATTTCTTAGTTATTTAATAACCCCTGAAGCTATAGAAAGTACTTCTATATTATACAATCCGAAACATAACCCCAATATTACAGACGAAGAATTAGAATGCATAGATACATTGAATGACGGACAGACTTGGGCAGAAGGTTGTCTACAGATTCCTGAGTTTAAAAGTATCTGCATTTGCTATGCTGTACACGACATTTGCCTTCATAAACATTATTCCATCCCAGACTTATTGCGGATGAACGACTTTTGGGTGGAAGCTCAATTGACCTGTCAACACATTGTAAACCAATCCGGTAAATGTTTTCAAATTGAAAATTAGAACCGATATCGTAAGGGAAGGCTACTTGAAAATAACTGCATCACCGATACAATTACTAATCGTGCACTTGAACGATTAGTAATTGTCATGCTGTACGATTAATAATTGTATCGCAATACTTGCTATACTTCATGCGGTATGAGTTTGTGCTATTTACTTTCTTTCAGAACGGTTTGCGGAACGTGCAGCCGTTTTTCCATTCCGAACAGCCGTAGGCGGTTTTCCCTTTCAGGATGGTTCCCTTTCCGCAGAGCGGGCATTTCGTGCCGATGATGGCATCGCCTTCGGGCAATGCGGGCTGGGGAGTGGGAGCCGATGCGGTTGCTTTTTTAGCCCGTGGAGCCGCCTTTTTTTTCTTTTCCGGTTCTTCGGGCATCACGGTGACGCGGCGGTTGGTGTTGTCGCTTAATACACTATTAACGATTTCACCTACCATTTGCTTCAGTTCGTCTAAGAACTGTTTGGCATCGTAGCTGCGGCGTTCTATCTCGCGCAGTTTCTTTTCCCAGATACCGGTAAGCTCTGCCGACTTCAGCAGTTCTTCGTGTATCAGTCCGATAAGCTCCACGCCTGTAGGAGTGGCTATCAGGTTCTTGCGTTCCTTGCGGATGTAATGCCGTTTAAATAATGTTTCAATAATAGCCGCACGAGTAGAGGGGCGACCTATGCCGTTTTCTTTCAAAGCATCGCGCAGTTCTTCGTTATCTACTAATTTGCCAGCCGTTTCCATGGCTCTTAATAAAGTAGCTTCGGTATAAGGCTTGGGCGGCTGGGTCCATTTTTCATTCAACATAGGTGTATGCGGTCCGCTTTCTCCCTTGGTAAAAGCAGGCAATACGCTTTCTTCTTCCCCTTCTTTCGTGTCTTCTTTCGGTTCCTTGGCGAAGATGACTCTCCAGCCCGGGTCGATGATTTGCTTGCCGCTCACCTTGAACTCGATGCCGTCGGCTTCGCCTGTGACCGTAGTAGTGGAGAATTTACAATCGGGATAGAATACGGCGATAAAGCGGCGGGCTATCAGGTCGAACACATTCTTTTCCATATCGGTCAGTCCTTGTGGTTGTACACCGGTCGGGATAATGGCATGGTGGTCAGTCACTTTCGAGTTATCGAACACCTTTTTCGATTTTATCAGCTTCTGTCCCGCAAGCGGTGCCGTATAGGTGGTATAATCTTTCAAGCCTTCCAGTATCTTCGGGCATTTAGGATAAATGTCATCACTCAAGAACGTGGTGTCCACACGCGGGTAGGTAGCCACTTTCTTTTCGTAGAGCGACTGGATGAGTTTCAGGGTCATGTCGGCGGAATAAGCGAATTTCTTGTTGCATTCCACTTGCAGCGAAGTCAGGTCGAAGAGGCGGGGAGGGGCTTCGGTGCCTTTCTTCAAGCTGATATCGGTTACGGTGAAAGGTGCTTGGCTGATGCGTTCTAATAAGGCTTTCCCTGTAGCTTCATCGGTAATGGGAGGAATGCCTCGGTTATCGTCTTGGCTTTTTTTCTTATTACCAGACGCATTGGCTTGTGCGGCTTCTTCGGCAAGTTCTTCATCGCTTTTGCGTACAATGGCACTGAAGGTCGTGTCGCGGTAAACGGTCTTCAGTTCCCAATATTGTTTGGGTACGAAATGTTTGATTTCCTGTTGGCGGTTGACGATGAGGGCGAGGGTAGGGGTTTGTACCCGTCCGATGGAAAGCACCTGACGGTTTTGTCCATACTTTAATGTATAGAGACGGGTAGCGTTCATACCCAAAAGCCAGTCGCCTATGGCACGGCTGAGTCCGGCTTCATAAAGCGATTGGAATTGTGATTGGTCTTGCAGCTTGGCGAACCCTTCGCGGATGGCTTCTTCGGTCAGTGAGGAAATCCACAGACGCTTTACAGGACAATGCGCACCTGCTTTCTGCATCACCCAGCGTTGGATAAGTTCCCCTTCTTGTCCGGCATCACCGCAGTTGATGATTTCATCGGCAGCCTGCATCAGGCGTTCGATGGTTTGGAACTGTTTCTGTATGCCGGAATCTTCTATCAGTTTGATGCCGAAGCGTGGCGGTATCATCGGTAGGCTGGAAAGCGACCATGCTTTCCATGCGGGAGTATATTCGTGCGGCTCTTTCAGGGTGCAAAGATGCCCGAATGTCCAAGTCACTTGGTATCCGTTTCCTTCGATATATCCGTCTTTTTTTTGTTTTGCCCCGAGTACGTCGGCTATGTCGCGCGCCACGCTGGGCTTTTCGGCTATGCAAACTATCATATTTTCTGTTTTATTTTGCTGCAAAGGTAGCAATGTTTTTTGTTTTTTGTTACTTTTGCGGGACGATACTAAAAAAACAAGTAAACGAATATGTCTCAATTAGCTCCTCTTATCAGCGACTTGGCACTGATTTTGATTTGTGCCGGCGTAATGACTCTTATATTTAAGAAGTTGAAACAACCTTTGGTGTTGGGTTATATCGTGGCTGGTTTCCTTTGTAGCCCTCATTTTGCTTTTACTCCCTCGGTGGTCGATGAAGCGAATATCGATTTGTGGTCGGAGATTGGCGTTATCTTCCTGTTGTTCGCCTTAGGGTTGGAATTCAGTATTAAGAAATTGTTGAAAGTGGGAAGTTCGGCAATCATTTCGGCTTGCACCATTATTTTATTCATGATTATCATCGGTGTGTCGGTAGGCTGGATGTTCGGTTGGAAACAAATGGACTGTATTTACTTAGGAGGAATGATTGCCATGTCTTCCACGACCATTGTGTATAAGGCTTTCGATGATATGGGCTTGCGCCAACAGCATTTTGCCGGTGTGGTATTGGGGATATTGATTATCGAAGACATTTTGGCGATTGTGCTGATGGTGATGCTTTCCACGATGGCTGTCAGTACGCATTTTGAGGGCAGTGAACTGATACTCAGTATCGTCCGGTTGGTTTTCTTCTTGATATTATGGCTGGTGGTAGGGCTTTACCTGATACCGATATTGTTGAAGCGGGTACGCAAGCTGATGAGTGACGAAACGTTGTTGATTGTGTCGCTTGCTTTTTGTTTCGGTATGGTTTATCTGGCGGCTGCGGTAGGCTTCTCGCCCGCATTTGGCGCATTTATTATGGGGTCTATTTTATCAGAAACGGTTGAGTCGGAACATATCGAACATTTGGTGGCTCCGGTAAAGGATTTGTTTGGGGCTATCTTCTTCGTGTCGGTGGGTATGATGGTCGACCCGCACATGATTGTGGAATACCGTTATCCTATTTTGGCAATTGTTGGGGCTGTCTTGTTGGGGCAGACCGTCTTTGGCACTTTGGGTGTCCTCTTGTCGGGACAACCGTTGAAAACAGCTATGCAATGTGGGTTCAGCCTGACTCAGATAGGTGAGTTTGCTTTTATCATTGCTGCTATGGGAGTCAGCTTGAAGGTGACGAGCGATTTCCTTTATCCGATTGTGGTGGCGGTATCGGTTATCACCACGTTCCTTACTCCTTATATGATTCGGCTTGCCGTGCCTGCCTATAATGTGATAGACCGTCATCTGCCCGGTCGTTGGCGCTTGCTGCTGGAGCGTTATTCGGCTGGCTCGTCTACGGTAAACCATAAGACCAACTGGCAGAAGCTGTTATTGGCAGTGGCTCGTGTGGTATTGATTTATTCGGTGCTTTCTATTGCCGTATTGATTATCAGTTTGCATTTTATGCGCCCTTATCTTCTTGATGTGTTGGGTATGACATGGGGAAAGATTGTGACTGCTGTCATTACTATTTTGGCAATAGCACCTTTCCTCCGTGCATTGATTATGAAGAAAAATCATTCGGTAGAGTTCCGGACATTGTGGAACGACAACCGATTCAATCATGCTCCGCTTATTTCTTTGGTCATTTTCCGTGTATTGATAGGGGTAGGTTTTGTGGTCTTTATAATCGAACGCTTGTTTCAAGGTTCGGTCGCTTTAATAGTGGGTATATCTATTTTAGTGGTTTGTGGCATGATATTCTCTCGTTTCTTAAAAAAGCAATCCATTGTGTTGGAGCGTACCTTCGAACTGAATTTGCGTTCGAAAGAGATGCGGCAGGAATATTTAGGCGGCAAACGTCCTTCTTATGCTGGGAAATTGCTCGATCGTGACATACATTTAAGTGATTTTACGGTTTCTCCTGATTCAGAATGGGTAGGTCATACGTTGAAAGAACTGGATTTAGGCAAGAAGTATGGCGTGCATGTAACTTCGATTATCCGGGGTACACATCGGGTGAATATCCCCGACGGGACATCCCGTATTTTTCCGAATGATACGCTTCAGATTATCGGTACAGACGAACAGTTGAGTGCCTTTTCCGCAATGGCAGAGAAGGCGGTACTTCCGCCTGACGGAGAGGATTTGGAGAAACGGGAAATGAAACTAAGCCAGTTTATTGTGGATAAGAAGTCGCCTTTTGTCGGGCGTAATATTATTGAAAGCGGCTTCCGTTCGAATTATCATTGCCTGGTGGTAGGCATTGAGTCGGCAGGTGAAGACGCGTTGCGTGCCCCTGATGTTCATGCGCCTTTGCGCGAAAATGATGTCGTATGGGTAGTAGGTGAAGCGGCTAATTTGAAAAAATTGTTTGCAACAGAATGAAATTCCATGTTTAACACATAAATAAAAAGTAAGAATTATGAAAAGTGATCCGAAAGATTGTCTCTATTGCCAAAATAATGAGACATTGCACAATCTGATGATTGAAATAGCCCAATTGAATGTATCGCGTGTATTCTTGTTTAAGGAACAGACGTATCGGGGGCGTTGTCTGGTGGCTTATAAAGATCACGTAAACGACTTGAACGAATTGAGTGATGAAGACCGTAATGCTTTTATGGCAGATGTGGTGCGGGTAACTCGTGCGATGCAGAAAGCGTTCAATCCTGAAAAGATTAACTATGGTGCTTATAGCGACAAGTTGTCGCATTTGCATTTCCATTTGGCTCCGAAATATGTAGACGGACCTGATTACGGAGGTACTTTCCAAATGAATCCGGGCAAGGTCTATTTGTCGGATGCCGAATATCAGGAACTGATTGATGCGGTAAAGGCGAATTTGTAATTTGCAGAAAATAGAACACAGAGACACAGAGAAAATATATAATTTGTATAATAAATACTCTGTGCCTCCGTGTCTCTGTGTTCTATTTATTCTTCCTCATCATCGAAATCGAAGTCGAAATCGTCCATGTATTCGGGAGTAAAGAATTCGTCGAGGTCACGCCGGTCTTTCTTAGTCGGGCGTCCTGTTCCTTTGGCACGGTTTACGAATCCGCTGATTTTACTCATTTCCAGCAATTCATATTGGTCGGGTGTCGTAACGTTTTCCATGACATCCGGAACTAATTTGGCTCCCACTCGTTTTTCTATCGCTTGCAATACTTTGAAAGAATAGGTAACAGGCGGTTTTCTCACCTGAATTACATCGCCGGGTTTTACCATGCGCGAAGGTTTGGCTTGTGCTCCGTTGATGTGTATTCTTCCTTTCTTACATGCTTCGGCGGCAATGGTGCGGGTTTTGAAGATGCGTGCAGCCCACATCCATTTGTCTATTCTTGCTTCAGGCATAGTTTTTTTGTTTTTAGTATTAAAGGAGGTAGAGGAGGTAAAGAATTGAGGGCGTTTTTACCTTCTTTATTACTTTGCCTTCTTTATTACTTTCATTTATTATTAAATTGATTCATGGTAATGTTTAGTCCGGCGAGGCAGAAACTCTTGATGATTTCTCCTGCTGTTTCTATCCGTTCGGGCAATACTTTCCGTTCTTCCTCATCGAAGTGTCCCAAAACGTAGTCTATCTGTCCGCCTTTGGGGAAATTGTTGCCGATGCCGAACTTCAGTCTTGCATAATTCTGTGTGCCTAATGTGGCGGCTATATGCTTCAATCCGTTGTGTCCGGCATCACTTCCTTTGCCTTTCAGGCGAAGGCTTCCCAAGGGAAGTGCCAAATCATCTACTACAATGAGCACGTTTTCCAATGGAATCTTTTCTTGTTGCATCCAATAACGCACTGCATTGCCGCTGAGGTTCATATAGGTAGAAGGCTTCAGCAAAATAAGTTGTCTTCCTTTGATAGATAAGGATGCTGTGGCGCCGTATCGTCCGTCCTTGAAAACAATATTGGACGCTTTAGCTAAAGCGTCCAATACCATAAATCCTATATTGTGCCGGGTTTCGTGATATTCATCACCGATATTTCCCAAGCCTACAATCAAGTATTTCATTGAAAGCGGATTTGTTTAGTTTGTGTTAATTGCTGTATATTATTTTGCAGCGGCAGCTTGTGCACCACGAGCGGCACGAGTCAATTTAACTGCGCAAACTACAGCTTCTTTTGCATTCAGCAATTCTACATTGTCGTAATGCAATTCTCCGACTTTGATAGTCTTACCCAAACCTAAGTTAGTAACGTTGATAATCAGACGTTCGGGGATGTCGTTATACAACGCTTTTACTTTCAATTTGCGAATTTGCAGAACCAATTTACCACCGGCTCTAACACCTTCAGCCAAGCCTTCCAATTGAACGGGCACTTCCATGATAATCGGATATTCTTCGTTGATTTGCAAGAAGTCAACGTGCAGGATAGCATCGGTTACAGGGTGAAATTGGATGTCTTTCATGATGGCATTTACAACTTGTCCATCAATGTTCAAGTTTACTACATAGATATGCGGAGTATAAACCAAATTACGCAGACCTTCAACAGAAACAGTAAAGTGTGTAGCGATTTGGTTTCCGTTTTCGTCTTTCTTCATTCCGTATAATACGCACGGAACTTGATTGCTTTTACGCAAAGCATGAGTAGCTTTCTTTCCAGTCTCTGTTCTTAAAGAACCTGTAATGTCAATTGATTTCATTGTTTTGAATTGTTTTTTGTGTTACTCTAAATTAAGTTATTTTGCTTAATTCGCCATCACACGGTGCATCATTTGCACAATGATGAAATTGAAAAAGCGGTGCAAAGGTAGTGAAAATGTTTGATATGGCAAACATCTGTCGTGTAAAATTTCTTATCATTATGTCCGGTTAGAGGTTCAGAAACCGATGTGCAGGCGGGTATGTTTTATATTCCAGCCCATGGAACGTATATTCCACGGGCTGGAATGTATATTCCGCGAGCCGGAACGTATATTCCATGGGCTGGAATGTAGAATATGGCTTGATTAGAAATCAATATCAATCTTAATATCGTCCGTTTTCAACGGTTCGTGTAAGATTTCGTTTGTGGTGAGGCTTTCGTTTGTTGCCATGTGGCTTTCTCCTGCGATGGGACCTTGTTCACATTCGATGTATTGGATTGTTTCGTGGAGACCTGCCATGAATTTTTCAAAGTCTTCTTTATAAAGGAAGATTTTATGTTTCTCGAAACTGATTTGCGATGCATCCCCTTCTCCTGTTGTTACTTTTTTGCTTTCTGTAATTGCCAGAAACATTTCCCCTTTACGGTTTCTTTTCACGTCTAAATAATAGATTCTTTTTCCAGCTTTGATAGCTTTCGTGAAAACGATTTCTTTATCTCCCTCGGTAGTCGTCATTTTCTTTTTTAACTCTTCCATAGTGTATAATATCTAAAATCGTCCTCAAAATTGCTGATTTTTCTGGAAAGAGCCAAGAAACTATGTCTTAAAATATCTATAAACATAAAATTTCAGCAAAAAAGCGTTGTTTATTTGCATGATATGTATGCTGTCTCTTATACACATCTCCGAGCCCACGAGACGGAGCTACATC